>Ga0208303_1000827_pt1 | contig 12622 bp, 18 predicted proteins | sample CB_VirMetaG_2_FD_184537 | JGI IMG/M metagenome (GOLD analysis project Ga0208303, IMG submission 184537) | Freshwater to marine saline gradient viral communities from Chesapeake Bay - CB_1504_2 Viral MetaG (SPAdes) (version 4) | ecosystem: Environmental > Aquatic > Marine > Coastal | place: USA... | reverse complement strand
GCCGGATCTGTAGCTGTCTGTTGTGCTATAACCTTCTCCAAGAGATTTAAGATTCTCTAAGGCTTCCATGTATCTGGTATTGTATACCTGCATAAGCTCAGGATTTCCTTTCATAAACGTATAAGCCTCGACAAGACAGCCGTAAAACAAACTGCTTTCTGCGTTTGTTCCAAGCCAGCTAGTGCCGTCTGCAGTTGTGGTTATGGAGTCTGGCTTATAAAAGTAATGAAGCTCTATAACATAATTACTCTGAGGGGTTGGCCCAACAATAAAGCTAGCGTCAGAAAACAAGCCGTAATACTTCGGCACTCCTTGAGAAGAAGAATCCGGATAAGCTTCCCTGATAAAATTTACGTCCTTAAACAACAAAAACTCGTAACCGTTGTTATCAAGCGCAAGAGAGTACGGAGCCAAAAAGTCATCAGGAAGAGCTACATACTGGTTTGCCCCTGTAGTTATACCTACGGAGTTTTTCCTAAAGTCAGGAAGCTGAACAGATTTTAAAATCCTATCCTCTGCCTGCGTAATAATTACAGACAAATTATTAACGAACGTTGTCTCGCTATTTTGAGTATAGTCTTGAATAGCCTGCTTAAGTGTTGTAAACGTCCAAGCCATTAGGTTACCACCGTTACTTTGCCTATTTCACCTGTAATATCTAAGCCAACAGTTCTGCTTCCTAAAGCTGTTACGCCGCCCCCAACGGGGTTCCATGAAAAAACTTGGCGACTCTCTTCTAGAGATTGATCTGGCCTAGGATTTCTTAGAGCCTGCGGATCATCTACACGAACTTTTCCCAGCTGAAGCTGAGGCTGATCTTGATCTACAACGTCTTTGCCAACAAGCAACCCTGTGGGCCTCTGATTAACAATCTGTTGAACCAAGTCTTTCTTGGGATATCTAAACCCAGTCCTATCGCAAAATCCAAACGCATATTTTCCGCTAGCGTAACTCAAAATTTATATCCTCCGGGGGAGATGAACAAAGAAGCTTTTTCTCTAGCCGCATCGGAGGCTAAGTCCCACTGCTCTTGATATTCTCCTTTAAGCAGTCCCGCCCTATCTGCCGCTTCTGGATATTTAATTGACAAGTTATAAGCTAAACCTGCAACAAAACAAGGGAGGTATCTAGCAGGGATGTCCATGTTATTACTTGCGGGCTTTCCTGCATCCTCAATACGCTCCATATAATAATAACCAAACGTATACGTCTCTTGCCCATCAGGAGTTGGCCAGAGGTTTACTATAATTCCTTCAGGTGTTCTTTGAATGTAATACTCCAAAGGCTTTGCCTGAGTAAGCTTATTAGATAAATGAGAGTATTGGCTTATTGATATTCTAGACATGCTTTGATCAAACTGACTCTGAGTGTCCCCTGAATCTGTTCTAAGAAAAGCCTCTACAATATCAAATATTTTCCCATTCAAAGTATAGGAATTAGTTCCTTGAGTTAAAGCTTGGGTGCCAAAGTTTACTGTCCAAAGATTTAACCCTCGGTTCTGCCATTCAAGCATAAGCAGATCAATACTTCTTCTGGCGGTCTTGTAGTCATAACCGCTTCTAAGCTCCAGACCAGCTCTTTCAAAAGCCTCTTCGATAGCCTCGCCAAGATCTAGATTGAATAAAAATGATCCGCTAGTAGCCATTATACAAATCGACCTCTAGTCTTTCCTTTAATAGCTTTTGCATCTCGTTTCTTATCCTGCCTTTTAGTTAGCAGATGCGGAATAATGCCTGCATGTTTTATCAATCCTTCGCCGCTAAGCAAGGACGCTGCCGGAGAAACATCTGATAACTTTAAGCCCATTGATTACCTCCAAAATTTTATTTACGCGACTTTGCGCCTGAACATTTCCAACGCTTGCGAGACAAGTTATTAGGCGTGTTGGGGTCATCTTGCTTCTTTTTAGGTAAACGTTTCTTGATGCCCAAGCTTCTTGCGCAGTAGCTATCACCTTTAGAAGTGCCCGGCTTAACTCTAGGGCCACCACCTTTTGCCTTGCCTGCCTGACCATAGCTAACCTTCTTGCCAGTAGAGGTTACTTTGACTTTCGCCTTCCCTTTTGCTGGTTTTCTGGTAGCCATTATCTATGCCTCGCAGTCTTCTTGGCTATTTTCTTTGGCTGCTTTGAATGCTGCTTACCTTTCTTTGTATCCGATCTTTTCTTTTTAGAAGTTGCCGCATACTCTTTGTCAGTCAAAGCCTTCCTAGCTTTCTTTGGAAGATACCGTTCACCTGTGGCCTTCTTGCCTTGAGTTGAAGGCTTTCCAGACTTGGTTCCCCATTCTTCCTTAGTCCATTTCTTAAGGCTTTTTTGTGACTTCTTTAGCGCCATCAGTCTTTATATCCGCCGCCAGCATCCTTGTATCGTTTAGCAAGCATTTGAGCTTTTCTTGCCGACCATTGGCCACTGCTTCCACCTTTAGATCCGGCCTTAATTTGACTAAACAGTCTTTTTCTTAAAGCTGGCTTTGTATAATTGCCAGCCTCATTTACTTTAGACTTAGTTTTTTTCTTAGGTGCAGGTTTTTTCCTTGCAGCCATTAGCCGTAACTCTTGCTTACCTGCATAACGATGTTATAAACATCACCGCTGCCTGCGCCTACTGTGGTAAACGAAATGTCACCAGTCTTTCCTGATCCGGAGTTATTAGGTATACCTGTAAACCCTGTAAAGTCCAAAGTATCTGACCAGTCGGACTGAAGCTGCCAAGCAAGAACATCAGTCGTTGCGTCAAAAAATATCTTTACGCCCATGCCAATAGTAACGTAATAGATCTGCTGGATCGTTACGGAGGTGCAAGCAGCGTTAGTCATAGGGTCTGGTGAAAGAGCAGATGCATCTATCTTTACGACAGCTGATTCTCCACTTCCATCAGAAACATTAGTAAATCTAAAAATAGCGGTCTTGCCGTCATCTTGAATAGTTTGCGTAGCTACTGCATCAGCCATTGCGTCCTCCAATAAAGGGAGCAAAGCTCCCTATACAATTAAGAAAGGTTATTGTTTTGGATGTAAAGGACAGTAGCTGTAGCTGCTCCAGTAGAACCGTCTTCAGTGCCGGCAACAAAATCAGCATAAACATAGATGTCAGTTGTGCCAACGTTCGTAGCTTCCGTATCAAGAGTGCCGTGAGTAGTAGCCAATGCCTTGACATTAGTTGCAGATATAAACGCATCTCCGTCAGCAGAGGTTCCTACTGCCACTGTAGCAGTGCCGGAATCATTGTTGACTGTCGTAACGTTTAAAATAACGTCTACAATTTGAGAGTTTGCTGGAATAACAGCAACTTGCTGGTTCAAAGCGTCTGCGCCAATGATATCTAGAACAGCTGATTGAGCCATAACAACAGATCCTACGTTTGCAACGTTAGTTCCAACTGTAGATCCAGTGGTGTCCTTGAGGGTTCCGGCTTTAATTGGGCCAGAAAAAGTAGTAGTTCCCATGTGATTTCTCCTGTCTTGGGATTGTCAGTGTTTCACATGAAACATCTGTCAGGAAATATTATAACAAAAAGGGGGCTAATGCCCCCCTTAAGTTTAACTTGAGCCGGGAGACCCGTAAACTCCAAGTGGATCAGAAACTCCGAAAGAGTAACGTTCACGCGCTTTGTAGCGCACGTTACCTGTATCAAAGTCACCGTCCATAGAGGTTTCGAGTGCGGTTCGTTCAAAGTGCTTCATACCATTAGGGATGTCCGTAATGATAAAGAAAGCATTGCTATCAGTCAGATAGTGGTTAACGCTGTAACCTTCTGGGATTGCGCCCATGTTACGGATGGCGTTAATGTCATTGTCTGCCGTACCAACTCGCTGAGTCGTTTCCAACAGACGATCTGCTGTAAACATCAAAGCGGGTGGAACAATCAAACTACGAGGACGCGCAGCAATTAACAAGCCTCTTTCATCGGTGAAGGCTGCAATATCAATAATTGCATTTTCCAAAGATGTTTCGTTGAGGTCAGCAGCCGTCACAGGACGGTTGTTGTTTTTGCCGCCACTAACCAATGGATGGCCATCGCCACCAGCAACTCCATCACCAGATGCAGTGAACAGGTTTACACCGTCACCAGACTGGTAGCTATTGGAGAAGCCATTGTTAAGAGGGAATACCGACTTAACTTGCTTAGTGTATGCCATAGCGCGGGCAAGAGCTTTGGTATAACGAGCAGACAATGAGTCATACAAGTTATCTTCCATAGCTTCTTCAGTAATACTGAAGCCCATCGCAATTGTCTCGTGGTTATAACGAGCAGTGAAAGACTCTTGTGCAGCGTCATAACTGATGGCAGAACCTTCAGCTTTGACTGGTGCAGCAGCGAATCCAGACAGTTTTACTTCTTCTTCAAAAGAACGATCAGAGCTTTCAGTCTCATAAATGAGAGTGTGCTCGTCTTCGTATTTTTCATACTCCAAACCAAATAAGGCATTAAGCCCCGGCAGGAGTTCTTTAAGCATTTGCGCTCTTGAAATAGCCATTACTTAATTCTCCTTATACGCCAAGCTTGGTTTCGTAAGCGTGACTTAAAGGCAGATAGGTCACAATACAGTCCGTGAAGGCATCGCCTACAGCACTGGTTGGGCCATCTACGAAGTCAACGATACGCAGTGGAAGTGTATTAGTCGTTGCAATAGAACCGCCATCTAAGGCGTTTCGGCTTCGACCGATTGAGGTTGATCCCGCAGTACTAACTGCTGATACGTTATTGCCCAATCCAGTCTGAGCGATTGCTTCGTCAGCCTGCATGCGGAACAGTAACTTAGGATCATCAACAACATAAGCAACAATATCCGAAGCGGCAGTTGACGCTGGGAAGTATTGAGCAAATGTTTTCTGGTTGGTGTTAGGGTCTGTGTAAGCACAGCCTACAAAGATTCCAACGGTGCCAGCAACAACAGAAGTTGTTACAGCGGCTTTTTCAACAGTGCCGGCGGCAACTAGTTTTACGAAATCGCCGTAAAAGATAGCTGTACCATAACCACTTGCGATTTTGATGTGACGAACTTTGCCCGTAAACGAGCCGCTCGCACTCAAAGTATCAACTGGTTCGGCACCCATAGGGGTTGCAGTAGTAGCCATTATTGGCCTCCTTACTAATTAGAAGCCTCCCTTTGGGGGATTAACTTCTGCCAAATGTTGTTCTCGTATTTCGCTCAGGTTTCATAAGCGGCATACGAGGGTCATTTTCACGCAAGAAGTTATTATCAACAGATTCCATTTGATTTGCTGCAACTTTTTCAAAGTGTCTGGTTCGTGATTTGATCTTCTCCGCAGGAGCTTTACAAAGTAACAAACCGCCAACTTCAACGTTGCCTACAAATCTTGAGTTTAAGTCTGACTGAAGCTCTAGCTCTGGATGATCTTCTGCCTTTACAGGAATCCAACCTTCTCTCATTGATCTAGAAACATTCGTATTATCAGCTTGACCTAGAATGCTAGTCCGAATCCAACGGAACGTCCAACCATCCTGCTCTCTGGGCGTAGGCAAAATTGATGCCGGAACCCAACTGTCATCTTGTCGATAGTGTTCTTCTTTTCGCGTGTCGCTTTCTCTAGGGGTGCGCTCTGCTGCCATTACCATTCTCCTTTAGAGCATTTCGGCGTGTCGGGCATACTGTTCATTTGTTAACCCAAGTCTCTTGGCGAGGGCTACTTGGGTGGCCGTTAACCGTACTTTGCGCGGTTTGGAACCATTATTCCTTGCGGAAGATGCCACCACCGTCGAGGCTCGATTAGTTGTCACGGTCGCGCTACGGCTATTTGTATCGCTTGAATCCAACCAATCGTAATCTGGAAATGCTGATCTTACCTTGGTATCTATATAATCAAAATACTCTTTTGATCTTACGTCAACCCCTGATCGAACAGCCTGCGTGTGCGCTCCATACGCCAACGCAGTCATATCTTCATGGCCTTCGGCCATAAACCAACTATTCTTTTGAGCCCATTGCTCTGCCTCTGGTGTAACTTGAGGTTGAACTTGCTGCTGTGCAGCTACATTCAGAGCAGCTCTTCTTGCAATATCTTGTTGATAAGCCTGCTGCTGGTAAGCCTGAGCATTTTGAGACTGGGCATTTAAGTTACTTCTATACCTTTCAATCTCAGCTATCTCAGATTGAGCCTTAAGCATTTGCTCTTGAGTATTTACCACGGCATCCGTATCGCCTTCTTCGTAGGCTTTTCGGTATCCGTCCTTTGCTTGTGCAAGGTGTAGTTGGGCTCTTTCTCTAATCTGATCAACTAAAGCAGCTTCACCTCTGCTTATTAAAGACTCTTGTTCTTGAGCTTTACTAGCATACTGCTGAGCAACTTTAACAGCTTCCTCTCGCATTCTTTCTGCGGATTCTCGCTGTCGGCGCTCTTCATGATAATCAAACTTAAGCTTGTTAAGCCTTTTCTGAACTTTGTCAGAATAGTCGCCAAGCTCCTCGTCATCATCTCCAGAGGACTGTGAAGCTTTCGCGGGTCTCCTGTCTTCTTGCGGACGGTCATCAACAATTTCAAACTCGTACTCGCTAGACTCAGAGCCCGCTTCAGCTTTCTTCTTTTTTCCGTGCGTAGTTTTTATGCCGAAAAATTTTTCTTCTGGGCTGTGATCGTCTATTAATTCGCTCATGCTTTAACAATCCCCCTTGGATCTTCAACAACAGCTTCAACGCTATCGTCGTTAATCAACCTAAACTCTTTACCGTGAACTTTGAATCGAGTACCTGAGTAAGACCTCATGATGATCCAATCGCCATCTTCGCAAAAAGCACCGGAAGGGAATCTGTTAGCATCTGCATAACAATCTGGCCCCATTTTAAGAACCATGCCACAGATAGAACCAAGCTCTTCTTCTTGAATAGTTTTCTTGGATTTAATAATCCCGCCGTCATATTCTGAATCGGGATCTGGGAGCGCAATCAAAATCTTATAGCCTTTAGGCTCCGGAAGTTGGTTTGCGTTTCGAGACTCTTCAGTCTCTATTGGCTGAGCAGCTTCGCTCATATCTCCTCCTTTGCATCAGGATAACGCCTGAAGTCGCATGCACTAGGAAAACGCCTAGAGTCGTTATTGCGCTTTCTCGTATCGAGCTTTAGCGTCCAAGATTTCTCGCTCCGATTGAGCCAAACCTTGAATTACACCACAGCACTTAGTGTACTCTGGGTAATCTTTACATCCGCCACCAATCATGTGATCGCTAATGTCATTCATTTGATCTCTAACATTTGACCTTAAATAGTCAAATATGTCCACTTCTTTTGTCATTTATTTCCCATAATGTCTTTTGCAACTTGTACGCCAAGTTTTGCTCCAGCTATCTGATCTTCTACGGCTATCCGTGCTGACTCCAGTTCTTCCTTAGAGTTTGTTTCAGCTATCTTAGCCCCAAGCTTTGCTGTCTCTAGCCGTTCTTGCTGATCCAATCGCTCTTTATCAATCTCGGATTTCATTGCAAGCTTCTGCATATCTAGCTGTATCTTAGCCATTTCGGCTTGGGCTCGCTGCTGAACTTCTTGTTGTTTAATCTGAAGCTCTTGTTGTCGCATTTGAACAATAGGGTCTTGCGCTTGCTTTTGAGCTTGTTGAGCTTGCTGTTCTTTTGCAGCCTTCCCTGTTATCTGTGCTGCAGCAGGGGCCACTAACCTAGATATTCTGTATTCAATATCTTCAGGCAAAGATTCGTTTGGAGTTGGAAGCTCTACACCAAGTTCTTTTTCTATTTCTTGTCTGTACTTGAACGCTAAATGCTCCTGTACATGCGCCGACATTTCAGCCATTGCCTTCTTCGCGTTAGGGCTTTTGCCCATAATTTCCATAACCTGAGGGTTTTCAGTCAAGCTCATGTGAGTCTGAATGTGAGCCTCGTGATCTTGGTAGATAAACGCTTTAAGAGGTTTGCCGTTAATAATATCCATATTTTCGCTAACTGGATCGGTAGGCTTCATGTCTTTTTCTGTCGGCACAATCTTGTCTGCGTCTTGAATACCTAGAATATCTAGCATTTGACGGTGCAATAACGGCATATCGTACATTTCAGGGGCTTGAGCCGCCAGTTGTAGGGCCGCTTGATACTGCATAATCCTTTGAGCCATCGTTCCTGCGTTAGGATCGCTAACAGGTATGATGTCTACGCGGTCATCGAAGTCTTCAGAAACTAAATCATCGCCATCAGGGAGGTATGGGTACTTTTCTGGGCCAAAATCACGCACAAGTGCGCTTAATATTCGCAATTCAACACGCATAGAAGCGTGTAATCGGGCTTGAATAGCACTCATCACCTTCATTGACCGCTCAAGTATGGCCAATGTAGTACCAACAGGGGCTTCTGCGTTCATATCGGAAGCTTTTACGTCCGCTGCAGACGCAAATCGCCTACCTTCCTCTACAATATCACCCATTAACTGATATAAAACGTTGCTTGGCTCTTTGTAGGGTAAAAAACTGATGTTTTCCGAAATGGATCCACCCGGAACATCTACATCTCGGAACTCTCCGGGCATAATTGGCGTATCGTCGCCCTTAATCCTTAATCCTCTGGCCTTAAGTCCTCCGGGGAGGTTAGATAAAGTACCTGCGTCTACCAATTGGCGGAGTAATGATGTGGCTGACTTAGCTAAACCGCCAATCATATGAATTAAACCAAATCCGTAGAACCCTAATCCGGGAATGTACTGATAATGAACGAAATGCTCTCGCTTAGTTTTTAAATTATCGTCTTCATACCAGTTCCGGCGTATAGACAAAATTTCTCTAGACCCTAAATCGATAGAAACAACATAGGGTAAAGCTATACCTGTAGGCTCTCCGCCTTCTTCATCTTCAAACCCCGCAAGATCTAGGTTTACCTGCATTTCTAAGATGGTATGCCTTGAATCAAGGTCGTAACTTGAGCTATCGCCAGTTAGCTTATTGTATTTTTCTTCTATTGGGTCAACATTATTAGAAGGTGCCCCAAGTTCTATGTCTTTATAAAAGCCTGAAACCTGAAGCTTCCGGATTTCATTAGAAGTCCGCTTCATTATGTGAGTAGCTCTTTCACATGTTGTTAAATCAGATGCTCCATAGCTAACAACGAAGTCTTCCGCAGGAACAAACATGCTGCAAGGTCTACCCATGCTAGGGTCGTAATAGATTTTTCTAAATGCACTGCCAGCTAACGGCAAAGAAAACAGCATCTTTTCTGTTTCAGATCGATACTCCGTCATCTTTTCAGTAAGAAGGTAGTTTAAGTAGTTTTGAACTCTGTAAGCTTGCTTCTCTTTATCATCAGTCAAGCTTCCCACAACAGATGTTTTTACAGGGCCGCTTGCTGGAAAAAGCTCTTGTATCGCTTGCGACTGAAACTTAATTACAGCTTCAGACAACAATGGGTGAAAGACTCCGCAAGCGCCGTCCCACGGCGTTGTTCTGTCTTCGTTCTTTAGCCCAAGAAGATCTAAACCGTCAACGTAGGCTCTTTCCCAGTCTGCACGACTTTCCTTATCTGATTTAAATTGCCCGATAAGATCAGATGCCATTACATTTAGCTCTGACTCCTTAACAATCTCAGCAAGATTAGCGTCATGAGGAAGCATTCCTAGCGATGCTAAAGTACTTGCGTCAGGATCAAAATCCAGAATAACCCCGCCATCTTCTGTCTCAATGGAGACAGCCTCAGGGTTTTCTATTTCAATCTCAATGTCCCCTCCTTCTCCTATTAAAGGATTGGAGCGAAGAGTTCTATCGATAGCCATTAGCCATTCTTTCCGAAAGGCTGAGGCCTTGCTGCGCCAGATCCGCGAGCTATTGTTTTAGCCCCGGTTTTACCACCTTTGGCCATAGCTACACCGCCAACAGGCATACCTTTAGTGGTATCAATGCCTCCAGTCCTACCGCCCCTAAAATAACCTTTAGTTGTCGGAACTTCTCGGCCATCACTCATCTTACCAACGCCATCAGCAGCAAAGAAAGGAACCTCTTTACCCTGCTTGTTAGTGGTCATTTTTAATTTGCCACCACTAGACATTTTGTTGATCTTACCTCCGACCATATAATTCTTGGTTTTTTTAGTTTTTTTCATTTAATCCTCACTGTACAGGTTGTTAAAAACCCGCTCTGTGTCATGAACATACTCTACATCATCTTTCGAGTTGTAGGTTTTTTGATTAGGCCTAAAGTCTGGAGCGCCAACTCCAGTTTCAAACCAAGCTGGATGCGTAACTCTAACCCTATTGTTAGGTAACGCCACAATATTTCCCGTGTACTCTCCGGCATCAAGCAACTCTAACACATGACTTTGTTTGTGTTGTGCTGGATCATCCGCCACTTCATTGTCGGTATAGTCTACCGTAAAATAATACTTTGCGGGATAAAACTCACCGTCCACTTTAGCCATCCAAGGCGCAGGGCTTGCTCTTTCTATCTGATAAACTGCATGGGTGTGGGACATACAATCCCAAGGCTGCGCTGCCCATACAGGCAATTCTTTAGGCCACTCCTCAAAAGGAGTGTCGCCTACCAAAGCGGTGATTGGCATCCTAGCCCACATTGCCCCGCCATGAACATTCTGCTGCTCTTCGTCATCGTAAGTTTCAGCGCCAGTAAAAATAACTTGAAAGCTTAAGCATCTCTTCGGCATGGTTGTAACAGCCACGACCATTGCATGCAAAAATTCTCCATGATACTTCTGATTGTTATGGGTGTATTCTTTGCGAACCCAGCATTTAAAGTAGGGTATGTTGCTTTGTAAAAACGCCATTAGTAGTAGTTAGCCTTCTTTGGGTAAAACGGTTCGTCTTCCTCGTCACTGTTTAGCTTTAGGAATCCACCCTGTCTAAACCTAAGCAATGCCTGAGTAGAAGAGTCAACGAGATCGTCATGCTCCCCTGATGGGAATGCTGCAAACTCTTCAATTACTTCTTCTGCAAACCTTAGTTCAGGTGCCCAAACAATGCCGGACGCAAAAAGATCCGACACAGCGTTTACCCTAGAAATTTTATCGTTGCCTCTGGACGGGGTGTACTCGGAAACTGGAATACCCATTGCCCTTAATTCAAATATTAACGGCGTTCCTGCAGCCTTTGCTTCTACGATAAAAGCATCAGGTTGCCAATCAACCCACATTTCATAAGCTGTTTTCTTCAGTTCTGGGAACTCTAGCCTTTCCTTATGCGCGTCAAGAAGAATAATATTTGGCTGTTCAATACCAGACCCGTCCGGATGATAGAACACTCCCCACGTTGTACATGCAGAGAAGTCGGCTCTTTGTGTTTTAAGAAACGCGGTATCCCAAGATTGAATAATAAACTCGCACATTGGCGGCTTATCTCTTTCCCAAGTTTTCCACCACTCCCTTTTAACCAACGCACCCTCTTCTGACGTAGGGTTTTGTTGATACTGAGCGTTCCATTTTGGAGCGGGTAGCTCGTTTCTTAAAGCTTCCAGTTCATCTTTAGGCCAGAACTCAGGCCAGAGGGGCTCGTCTGAAGGCATTAAAGCCGGGAACTCTATAAGCTCCCATTCATCCGATCCCACTCTTTGCAAAGATGACTTAAGAATTTGCCCAGTTAAGTCCCGCTTATGCCAGCGAGTCATAACAAGGATAATAGATCCTCCGGGTTGGAGGCGCTGTCGAGGCCCAGAAGTATACCAGTCGTATACACGGTCAAAGACGGAAGGGTCAGAGCTTTGACCTTCTTGCTCACTATGAGGGTCATCGATAACAAGAAGATCCGCGCCTTTACCGGTGACGGCACCACCAACACCAATAGCGAAATATTCACCACCTTTGTTGGTACTCCAGCGACCAGCGGCCTTGGAGTCAGACCTCAACAGCACATTTGGAAATATGGACTTGTAGTCATCGCTGTCTACAAGGTTTCTAACTTTACGCCCAAACCCAACAGATAACTCTGCAGTGTGAGCAGATTGAATTATCTTCTTCTCAGGGTAGTTACCTAAGAACCATGCTGGAAGAAGGAACGATGCAAACTCAGACTTGGTATGCCTTGGTGGCATATTCACTATAAGCCTTTTAAGTTCACCGCTAGCAACTCTTTCAAAGGCATCGGCCATAATCTTATGATGTCGACCTTCGATAAAAGCCGGCCAAACCTTATTGACGAACCCCATAAAGGTTTTCCTAGCCTTTTCTTTTTTCTCAGCATCATCTAGCTCTTCCAAAAGAATAAGAATCTCTTCTTGATCCTTAGCTGGTAGCTGATCAATGTTCTTTAAAAGGTCTGGATCTATTCGATCTTCGATAGCCATACTTAAAACTTAGCCCTCTACTTAGTCTTAGTTGCCTACTTATACTTAGTAGGCTACTTACTAGCAGACTTCTAAGATAATGACTCCTGAGTGTCGTTCCCTTCAAGGGAAACGACCTAGACTACTTTGTTAAGTAGCCTACTTAGTACACAGTTGTCACTTTGATTCTACCATATTGCCCCCCCTTGACAGACAAGTCAAACAACTAAGTCAAAAATTTGAAAAATATTTTTGGGGCATGGGACTCCTTGCTTAAAGTTGAAAACAAAAGGGGTGACAAGTTACATGTTACATGTTTTCTGTCAGAAAAAAAGGTAATTATCTGAGTGTATTACTATGTATATGTATATGCGGGTACGGCCCGCGTTAGGGGGGGTGGGGTAGGTGTG
>Ga0208303_1000823_pt1 | contig 12635 bp, 27 predicted proteins | sample CB_VirMetaG_2_FD_184537 | JGI IMG/M metagenome (GOLD analysis project Ga0208303, IMG submission 184537) | Freshwater to marine saline gradient viral communities from Chesapeake Bay - CB_1504_2 Viral MetaG (SPAdes) (version 4) | ecosystem: Environmental > Aquatic > Marine > Coastal | place: USA... | reverse complement strand
TAGCCTGAAGAAAATTCTCATCATCATTGTTTTCTTGTATTTTAAGAAACTTCTTGTATTGAGATAGCTTAATGTCCCCTAGTGATGTTGGTATGTTGACTTTAATCTTCATATATATATAACGTAAATTTTTGTGTGTTTTTATAAAGTCTAATTTAATAAAAAAGGGCGGACATTTCTGCCCACCCAAATCGCCTAACCAAAAGCAACTAAACTTATCTATTTTTTAAACTCTCAATATATATTTGGTTTTCCAGTTCCATTTCTAAATGATGTATAGCTTTTGCTATATCTTGAGTAATTGGATTGTCAGGTTTCTTACCAGCTCTCATAATATAAGTGAGTGCAGTTCCTAAGTTGTAGTTGTCATCTTGAAAGTCCCATACTACGTTCTTAGCTTCAATATTCATATACTTACCCATATAGTAATCGGGTGACTTTCTCATCTGTCAGAGGCTTCCTGACAAGCACTAGAGCAAACACCCCATTCTTGTTCTATTCGTGTTCCGCATTCTGAACATTCCCCTTCATAATCTACTAGGTAAGGATTTCCTTCGTCTATATAGCTCATATTTTGTAAGTGTTAAATATTTCTTGAATCTCTTTTATTTTTAACTTGGTTAAGTTAGTCATATATTTTGCATCTGATACAGCCATTCTCCCATCTTGTTCTTCTACTCGCAATTTAGCAACATAAGTAGTTATCTCCCAAAAGGCTTCAATTACTGCTGTAAGTTCTCTGTTGTTTGGTTTGGCTTTGCTCCACTTGTCTAATAACTCAAGAATCATCTTGGTGTTACTGTTGTATAATAAATCATCTGCGTCTTTCATATTACAAAGATAAAAAAATTAAGACCTAATTATGTCTAGGTCTAATTCTCTTGCTACATAATTGATATGTTTAGAAGTGGTAACTGACCACCAACCCAATACGATTAGTTTGTCATTTACTATAGTAGCTACGTTTGTATTATAGCTAAATACGTTGTTTCCTTCTAGGTGTAAATTCTGTTTGTATTTGTCTAAATGTATCATAAGTTAAAAAGGTATTTAAGCAAGGCTGTCCCTGCAAATGGAAATAAAGCGAAAACTATCATTAACGAAAACCCAAAGGCGTATGCTTTGTAATCTTCTAAGGTTCTAGGTTTTTTCATATTACTGTTTTTTATTCAAAGGATGAGACCATAAAAGTTCAACATCACTTTCGTGAAAACTTTCTTCGTTTACAATAATAAAATTTCCAATTCTTTCAGTTATAATTCCTGTACCGCCTCCGAAGTCTTTGTTAATTCTTACTAGGTCGTTTTCTTGTAACATAATTGCTTTGTTTTGGTTAGTATTTGTTTTTGTTATTACAAACATACGACAATAAATTGACATTACCAACAAAAACCTTAAAAACTTTTAACGGATATTGTATTTCCCATAGTTAGGTCTTGACAACTTGTTGTATGTAGCATAGCGCAAAGCATCAATTGAATGATTATATAAATCGACTGGAGTATTTAAAACATTCCCATTCTTATCCTCTTGCCATTTGTAATTTCTAAACTCCTTGATAGTGTTAATGCTTTGTTTCGTAATGCAGAGCTTATATCTTCTTAACATATCAATACCTATATTGACAGAGTCTTTTCCTTTTGTAGCTGGTTTTATATTCCAACCAAAACGATATATCTCTTCAATACTTTTTGGCTCTGCACTATCTGCAAATATTTCATCTCGTCTTCCTATACCTAATCTTAGAAGTTCTTTTGCAATATCGCTATTTGTCATACCATTACGATACAAATGCTCTTTAAAATAAAGAGTCATATCTTGAATATATACTGCTATTAAAGTTGTGGGATCATTTGAGTATCCAAAGTCCATACCCATTGAAAGAAATTTTGCATTTGGCGGTATATCTTCAACGACATTTGAATTGAATATTAAACTTTTAGACTTACCTATTTGACCTAAACCATATATGTTCCAATAGTTTTCATCTGTGTTTTTTAGTCTTTGAATTTCTTTTTTTATTTCTTCGCCTAAAAATGGATTGTTTTTATAAGTTGTTATAAAGAAATCAGCATCATCTCTTGTTTTTACCTTTTCATATATCCAATGATATTCGTCTGATGGGTTGTAGTCTAAAATTATTTTGTCTTTTGTTCTAAATATTAATTGCTGCCAATCTTCCCAATGTAATTCATTTGCCTCGTTAATAAACAAAAGATCACGTTTGCGACCTCTTACCTTTTGCGGAGAGTCTAAAGATATAAACTCTATGAGGTTTCCTTTAAGGCGATATTCTGCGCTAGACTTATTATGAGCTTCTTCATCATATAAATCATAGTTTCTTAATATCTCTATGAAATCCCTCATCGCAGAAGTTCTCAAGGCTGGATATGTTTTTCTAGCTATAGATATGGTTTTGTTTTTATTCTTCAGAACATAACCGAATATAATCCAAATAAGAATGTTATATGTTTTGCCTGAACGAGTACCACCTTGCTCAATAGTAATTCTTTTATCAGAACTTTCTAAATGTCTCCATACTATGTTAGTCTTTAACTTCTTCATCTATTACCTCAATTCTAAAGTGACTATCAGTTCCAAGGTCTAATTCTTGTCTTTCAATATAGCCTCTATTCTTACCTTTAGTCTTTAAGTAAAATATAGTTGCAGCAGTTGAGCCAGCTCCTATCTGTTTGTGAAGGTGACTTTCTGCGAAATCTAAGGCAATATCTTGAATGTCTTTTACATTATTAGCAAATTCCTCATCTTCTTTTAACCATTCATAAAATGTAGTCCTTCCGATGCCTACCTTTTTGCAAGCAGTAGTGACTACTCCTAATGATTTCTCTAAGGAATTTATGATTGCTTTTTTATGGTGTTCGGTTTTGTTCATTTTGGTTGCCACGCTTTACTAAAATCAGAGTCCTTAAAAACATCACTTTTAGGTATACCTGACCTAAATAATAATCTTACGACTTCTTCTTTTTCCATTCCTAGTCTTTTAATTATATCTTCTCCAGAAACACCTTCATTGACCATATCAGTTATTATATCACTCATAGCTAAGACACTATGCGTGCCTCTTGCTCTGTTGTGCCTTATCGTTGCCATCTGCTGTTGAGAAATGTCTTTAGGGGCTACCATAACAACAGGAACTTTTCCGTTCGTTAGATCGCATATTTCTTTATGACCAGAAACTGTCCACCTATGAAAACCATCAACAATTGTATAGTCAGGATTTACTACAATTGGTTGTGTCCAACCATCTTCAATAATAGATATTTTTAGAAGTTTTAATTCTGGGGGAGCTACTTTGTTTGGATTATAATTATTGGGTTTTAATTTTTCCCTATCTATCCAAGTAATTTTATCTAATGGCTGGTTCATATTATTTATTTTTAAATCTTTTGTTTTTATATTTTTCACTTCCAAAACGCATAACCGCTTCATCAAATGAATTTATACCTAATTTCTTTTGAGCATTAATTGCATTACCTTCTAAGGCTGGTCCTGTTCTTCCTTTAAAATCACCTTTAATAGATATTTTGCAGATAAAAGCCCAAGAAGTTCCTGTCAATGGATGCACTTCTTCGTCAGGAATTATATCGTCAGTTTTATCATAGTGTCTTTTTATTAAACTATTAAGATTTTTTTTGATTGTATTAACATCAACAGTATCATAGCTTTCTAATATTACCTCAGCCCATTCATTATAAGTTAAGTTTTCTGGTTTGCTTTTTTTACCTACTCCATAAAGTTCAGTATTTGCGTATCGCCAAGCAGTAGCGACTCCTTTAACCCTAGCCAACATTTTAACCCACATTTCAGGAAAACATTCAGCGTATATCCAAAGACCTCTCAATGGCTCTTCGCCAAAAGGAGGACAAACTCTTTGACCTAGAAATTTATTATATAATCTAGTTTGATTAAAAACGTCATAAGTAGTGTTATAATCCCATTTGAATTTGTGAACCGCAAGCCAAACGTCTTCACTTGACCAATCATAGATGGGATGACAATGTGCTACGTGACCTTCCCTTGCAATATAGTTATCATTTTTTTTAGTAGAAACTGCTTTCATTCTCCTAAAACTTTCTTGAGTTCTAACGCCTGTCAATATAGCTGTCAATCCATCTTCTTTATTTGGCATCAAAGAACTAAATTCTTGAAAGCTCATTTCTTTTTTAAACTTGGCGTGCTTTGTTATTCCTTCTTTTGGCAAATCACGCACCCATAAATCAGATTTATTTTTATCCCAGCAATACCAAAAAGGCTCTTCATTTGAACAAGCGTTTCTATGTTTAAACTCTAGACAATACCATTTAAAATTAATTGTAGGAATCAATGATATTCTTCTAGCATATTCTATTGTTGGGGGATGTATTGCTTCTTCGTCAAAAAAGTTGACTGTTATTTTTTTATTTTTTTCTTTTGAAACAATAATAGCTAGATTTAATACAACTGTACTGTCTTTCCCTGCAGAAAAATTAACAACAATATTATCAAAAGCATCAAATAAATATCTAATTCTATTTAAAGACTCTTCATAAACATTTGTGTCAATGTATTCTTTTTTTCTTGCTCTTGACATTACTTAGTTCTTATTGAATCAATCTTGCTCGCACTAACTCCATTTACTATAGTTCTGTTTATCATAGGGTGAATTTGATCTGTTGCACCAAAATCACTATCTGGATGAAATGCTACTACATCCATACCTTCCTTTTCAAAAGTTTTAAAGGCGTGTGTTCCTGTGGGATATGTTTTACCATCTTCTCCCTTTGCAAATGATTTACCATCCCATTCTTTAATTAGAAATATCATTCCCTTAAATAAAGGCAACGTACCAAAAGGAGTAACGCACTCTCCATTTCCTTTTGTAACCATACCAATTCTATTTGATGGGTGGGTGTGTTGTGTTTGGTCAATATTTGCTGGGAAATGTAAATGATTAAAACAAGGATCTCCCATCTTAACTGGAGGGATAAGTAAAGAATCAGTACATCCATCAATATATTTTAACCTTCCTTCTTTTTCAAGTGGTCCACCAAACATATTCATAGCTGAATAATTGTTATCAGGATAAATGCCTTTGGTATGCAATACTTCAATTATAATTATTTTCCCTTTGCCTTCTATTATAGCTTGACCAGAAAAAGAAAAATACATATTTGTGCATATATTATGAGTAAGGCTGTTTAATGTTATGTGGGTTTGCCCATCATAAATAAAACAATAATAAGAACAATCTCTATTCGCTTGAAAGTTTTTTCCATCAACTACATTGTAATAACGAATGGGATATTTCTCGTGATATGAATCGTCAAATAAAAGACCTTCGTTTTTGCTTTCAAAGTATATGAAACTATTATTTTCAATCATCATATAAAAATTTATTTATTATACCAATAAGAGCATCCTCTGTTTTCTCTACTCCAAATTTTGTTTTAGCTCTATTGATTCCTTCAATTAACCTTAGTTTGTTATCGTGTAACATAATGCATTCAAAAGAAGAATAGTCATCATCACTAAGTGATGGTTTTTTATTTTCAATGTTTTTTTGTTCTTCAACATCAAAAAAATCATTTTCACCAAATCTTATTGGAAGTCCCCAGTCGTCAAGAGTTATCGCATCCCATTGATTTGCTAAAATTTCCCAATCCCATTCTCCAAAACTTAAATTGTCTTTGATAACAAATTGTTCTTTTTGTTTGTCTGTAAGATTTTCAGCTTTTATTATCCAGACATCTTTTAGACCTAGCTCTTTGCAAGCCTTGTAACGCATATTGCCGCCAAGTATTCCATATTCTTCATTTACAATAATAGGTCTCAGCTTTAACATTTCAGGAAACTCTTCAATACTTTTGACTAGCTTCTTAAACTTGTTGTCTTTTATTAACCTTGGATTAACTGGATTGCTAAATATTTTATTGATGTTAATTTTCTCAATCATAACTATATAACGCTTTTTTTAAACAATTTTTTTATCATTGTATTTCCATTCAAAACTTTTTATGACATTACTTATGTGCATTATTGCTTCTTCGTGTCTTTTTTCAGGTATTTTGTAAACCATTTTTACAAGAGGATTTTCTAGCATATATTCTAGTTTGTTATATTTATCCTCTAAATAGGAGAGCCTATTAATTTGATCAATTGGTAAATCTTGTTTAAATGTAAAATAACCTTCTAACTCAATAAGCTCTTTGTTGGCTTTTTTATGATATGGATATGTTTTTACAGCGTGTATAACTGTAGAATGATCTAAGTCTTTTCCATTTTCTTTAAAAAAATCTGCAATTCTTGTCCATCTCATATTTAGTTTTTCCCTCAAAAGGTAACAAAGCAAATATCTAATTTCAATAACTTTTTGACGTCTTGTATTTTCAAATACATTTATGCCAGTAATATCTTTTAATTTATTTGCTAATTCTATTGGGCTTAAATTTTTGTTCATTTTAGTTTGTCCTTAATTTTAATAATAGAAAACATTCTGAATATCTTTGTCTTGCTTTGCTTTTATATTCTTCTTGAAACAATTCGTATAATTTTCTAGTGTATTGATATTTTGTATGACAGCCAAGATAATACTTCTTTGCAAATGCTTTTCCTTTGCCTTTAAAATAATTTACGTTGTCCGCAGAGTCCCCTGCTATCATTTGTTCGTAGAAGTTATATAAAGCCTCCTGTTCGCTTATATCAAGTATTGCTTTATGTTTATAATGATAATTGTACATAAGACAAGGGAACTGCTTATAATCTTTATCTATGGATACAATCATTACGTTATCCCTACCTATTTGTTGAGATAGCTTATGCCAATGCCTTGCAACCATATCGTCAGTCTCTACTCCATAACCTCTAATTCCTTTGTAATTATCAAAAACGTATTGATGCATATCATTTAACAAAGGAGGTATTTCTATTTTTTTTCTGTTGGCTTTGTATTTTCTTGTCAAAACTTTTCTGAAGTTTCCCCTACTTCCATTAAAAACTAGAACTTTTTCAATATTATATTTCTCTTCTAAGTCGTTTACGATTTTCATAAACTGTTCATCAAATTTAGATTTACAATCTTCAATGTAAGTATAAAAAGGAGGATCAATAGGTGTTTCTTTTTTCTTTAAACAACTGGCAAATATTAAAGAGTCTGCATCTACTAATAGTATCATTTTTTCCTTTCGTTATAATCCACCATCCAAACGAATACAATTAAAGACATACCTACTCCAAATAAAACACCTTCAAAGTAATCCATCTAATGAATTTTTTATTCTCTCTAAAGTGTCATCTTGATTCTTCTTTTGTTCTTTACAAACTTGAGAAATAAGAAAAGGTAAATCGTTATAAATAGTATCTATATTAATCACTAGACTTCTATCTTCACCATAACCTATATAAAGCTCACCATCTGCACAATGCAAAGTATGAGTGTCATACACATAAGTATGTTTTAATGCTTTGTCTAGCTTTTCTTCTAGCTCGTCAATTCTATCTTGCTTATTCATTTTATTTATTTTTAAAGATTATCAATAACACAATTATTCCTATTTTTCTGTTCACAAAAAGACAATCCCCAAGAAGTGTCTGGAAATTTTTCTTTTGCCATTTGTTTAATTGAAGGATGTAAGTTGCCTTTTTCGTTTAACACCCAAAATAATTGGTTTCCATCCCAGTCTTCTAAAGGTAGCCATCCTGAATTATGAGAAAAGGTAATCCATACTTTTTGTGGAACAATTATTCCATCTTGTAAAGTTCTTGTTCTAAATGTTGAAGTTTCCATTTTGGTTAGATTTAAATAATACCTTTATTAGTATTACTTTGCTAATATACACAAAAATGTTGACAAATACTAATTTAATTTATTGACGTTGATAATTGTTGCTTGATTCTCTTCTAACAAGTAAACATCTTTGAGAAGTCTTTTCTTTGTCCACATAGTAGTATCGGGGCAATACATCTGAACTGTTTTTGAAAGCTCAAGAGTATTAAGCCAGTACATAAAATTTCCTTTGGGATCATTTACAAAGTAAAACTTGAGTATGTTTTCATCAAGATTCATTAAAGATTCGTACTTGTCTTTCTCAAGCATCTTATCTTCATAATACTTTGTGCGGAACTTCATCTCTATGACACAATCTTTTTCTTTTGGGGTTTTCCCCTTAGCATCATAAGGTAAGTATCCCTTACCAGTCCATTCTAAATTCCAACCATCTAGATTTAAAGTAGCAACAACTGCTTGTTCTAATTTATTAATCTCTTTCAGTCCCATTTTTCCAAATGGCATTAAGGTCTGTAATCCAGCTCTTTATTTTTTTTGGTGAACAAGTGCAGGGGCGGAAATAATTGTGCTTTTTATAGAGTGCGTGGAGCTGACAAACCATTTCAAATTCCCTTGATGTGAGCGTGACTCGTTTTGACTTGCGAAATATTCCCCATTTCTTATAATCTTCTTCATCGAATTGTATCATTTTCTTGATATTTTTATTTTGTTTAGCTTTTTTCTTCTTTCATCACATTTGCATTTTGTCCCTTGATATTCGTGATATTTATCTACAAGGTATTTTATGCCTGTGTATTTCGTAATGTAATATATTAAATCTCCTAATCTCATAATTATTTTTTTTTGTTTGTAATCAACACACCATTCCTTTTATATCTTCTTTCTGTTTGTTCTTCAAGCATTCTTTCTCTTTGTATTTTACAAATAGCTTTTTGTTTATTTGTTTTTTTGTTTTTTTTTATTGGAACAAATTGTCTCATAGTATTTGTTTAAGTTTTTGTTTTACTTTGTGATATGTGTTATAAAGTGAATAATATGGTATTCCTGTTTTTCTTGAAAGGTGTGCAATCTTTTCTCCTGAATTTATAATGTCAAAGACTTTTTTGTCGTACCAAAATAATTTATCTAAAACTTTTTTTACATCATTATAAGCTGGATCAAAATAAGCATCATAAGATATAACGTCAGAATCTTTGATTTCTTGGAATTTAATATTTTTTCCTTTTCTTTTTAAATCAATAAATAAGGAACGTAAGGTTTTAAATATATAGTAGTAATTTATCTCATCATCCACATAGCTGATGTCTAAGCCCTTTTCTAGTTTCAATTGAATCCTTATATACATTTCCTGTACTAAGTCCTCTGCAACAACTTTATTACAACCAAACGACATAACAATTTCTATCCAAGTTTTATGTTTTTTGAATAGTTTGTTTATCGTTTCTTCTATCATTATTCTAGTGGATCATATAAATTATTGACAATATAAGGATAACCAATCTCATTTACACTAAAGCTAAAAGTGTCAAATGAAAAATTCCTGCTTCTTTTGCATTTTACAGTCACCCATTCTTTGTTAACTGTGTTTGCTTCTAACTGGATTTGTGTCTCTGTTTTCTTTTCTAATAAAGAACCAAGATGACCAGTAGGTTTGTCAGTACCAAAGTTTGAATGTATTACTACAGCTATATGCAAATTAAAGTTCGCAGACCATTCCATAATCTTTTGCACCATCAAATTGCATTCTTGAAGATTGTTGACATCTGAAACCATATCTGCAACGCCATCAATAATCAAAAGCCCTATGTCCTCATATTTTTGATGTAAACAATAATCAATAAACTTAATTCTTTCTTTATATCCAACAGTTCTTAGTGAAAAAGGATGGTAGTCTTTATTGTCTCCTATCCCAGACATATCTAATGTGCGCTTAAATACTCTTTGGCAATGCCATTTCCCCTGTTCTGTGTCTATGTGTAAAACTCCTTTACCTTTTCTATGCCCTCTTATATCTCCAGAGAAATGATTTGTTCCGCCTAAGTAAGCAGATACCAGTAATGATATAAAAAATGTCTTCTTGGTCTTTGGGGGGGCTTGGATAAAACTGAAGTTCCCATAAGTTCCAATTGGTATTGGTAATAACTCGTCACCCAGTTTAGACTTAATTAACATTTCACCAAATGATATAGCTACTGGGGGATATCCTATTGTTTCTTTTGTGTCAATATAACAATCTTCAACTATAGATTGCATAATAACATATTCGGTTTGTTCTTGGTCAGTCAGTCTTAATTGCATTGTCTTTGTTTAATGCGTGAATATAAAAAAAAAGAGGGCTGTTAAGCCCCCCTTATTAAAATGGTAAATCTTCTTCTACCGCTGCAGGAACTTTTACTTCATCTTCTCTCTCTGCTAGAGCAATATTACCATCTGTCCAAAAGACTTTCCCATTGCCTATATAATTTTTAGGCTTCTTGGCATCTCTCTCTTCTTTAGTTTGTGCATCCATTAGACCGACATTGTTTCCATATCTCGTGTCATCCTGTACCGCTATGGTTAGGTTATAATATACCGCTCCATCTTTTCCTTTTACAAATTTTTCTTTTGGGAGCTTGTCTACCCTGATTGATGCGCTTATTAATGTACTCATTTGATTTGATTTAAAAGTGAGGTTTCTACCTCGTTAGTTATCGTATAATATTTCTTTAACCCTTCAATTGTGTTTCCATCGTTAAGATAAGATAAAGCTGTAGGTATTTGATCTTTTGTCAATTCTTTTTTAACTGGCTTTAAAGTTCCGCTTGTTTTGCTATGATTGTTAGTAGCATCTGAATCCTGTGTGTCATCTATTAAGAATAAATTACCGAGTGCATACTTCTTACCATAACTGGAGGCAGCTCCATACTTTTGAGGCATCTGCATACCTTTCTGATTTACCTCAACACCAACTAAAGCTGTAGCTTTTAACTTCATTAAGCCATCTGTAATGATTGCAGTTGATTCAATGATGTTTGTGTCTACTAATCTTTCTTTGAGCCTTACAGATACACCATAAGTTACTAGAAAAGGTTTAATGGCTTCTAGTATATCTTCTGCTCTGCGAAAATAGTATTTGCCAAAAGAATTATATTGTGATTTTTTAACTTTTAATTCTGTTTGAATTATAGCTAGTTTTTCATTTAGTTTCTGTTCCATCTTAAAGTTGTTTTTTTCTTAGACAATGATTTAAAAGATCATCTAATTGTTTAACTTCATTTATTAAGTTCTGCTCTTTAGCCTGCAATCTAGATACTTCTTTGCGAAGTGCTACAACTGCGAACTCATTGTACTCAACATTGTCTTGTACTGCTGTCATAAATTTCTGTGCGTTTGTCATTTGTTTGTTGTTAAAATTAAAAAAAAGGGAAAGGTATTACCCTCTCCCTATATTGTTATTTTGCTATAAATTTTGCGATGTAAGTAAAAAAGTGCATAATGTCTCCGTTATGGAAATCAATTTTAATTAAATTAGACTTAGCTTTTTCTTGTGTTGAATCATCACATTCAGATAAAAAATCTACAACAGCTTGCAAAGGGATAAAATTAGTTCCCCACTCTTGTCCTTCTACTTCTATTGTTGTTTCTAAATCTAAACCTTTCTCGTTTAATAATGTGTTTAGGTAATTTCTCATTGTTTCTGTTGTTTTGGTTAGTTTGTTTCTCTTCTGTAAATATACACAAAAATGTTTATAAAACAAGTCTTAGACAAAAAAAAGAGGATAAAAATTAATTTACCCCCCTTTTCTAACAAAGACAAAACAGAATATTCAAATGTAAGGCTAATCTAATTGACTACAAAGTTCTTGATAATGTTTTATCATATCCTCTAATTCAAATGTTGGTATTTTGACAATCTCTCTAGCTTTTACTTCTAGCCTTTGGGATGTTCCTTTTCCAAATTTATTATCAAGGTTTACTGAAAATTTAAACTGCTCACCAAATCTAAAGACATTGCAACCAGCACATTGAACTTGACAATTTGTTTCATCCCATCTAGTTGAATAAAACCTTCTTGATTGAAAATGGCCACATTGCAATCGTTTCCAGTCATCTTTTTTACCACAAGTAAAACATTCAGCAATATTTTCTTTTACATCTCTTCTTCTGATGTATTGGCTAAAAATAGAATCTAATTTTTTTACAATCTTTCCTCTGCTCAGTTTTTTTCTTTTCACTTGTCTTGATGTAGTAAAAAGTTTTTCCCTAAAGCTTCATCTATTTTTTGTATTGCTCTATAGATGTTTTTACTTCTTTTTTTTACTTCTAGCTTTTCAGCCTTTGTACTATTTTTTCCTAGATTACAATATTGAATTGCATCCATTTCTAGCAACTTATCTACTCTGTATTTTTTACTCTTACAAATACAAGCTACTGTTTTATTTATTATTTGCTCATCGTATTTCATCTGACTAAGTTATTGTTTTATAATTAAAAGAAAGAAAAGAAAAATAGTAAAAAGAAAAGAAAGAAAAAGCCCCCTAGAAAAACAAATTTTCAAATTACCTGAACCAAGCAATGGTGTTTTGCAAGTTTAGTAGGTTAGACAGGACTACATCTGTTTCCACAAACGTAACTTATTTTTTCTTTATGACAATATTTTCTGCAATTTTTTCTGCTGAACGCCCCACCACATAGCCACCAATACCTAGTTCTAAAAGAGTCCAAAACTCGTGTTCTAGCTCAGCATTAGGTAAACTAAAAGCTGGTGCAAAAAACTTTGTATACATAACAATAAAACCAAATCCTAACATTAGAATAGGTCTCCAACTCCTTTGTAAGAAGTTTCCTTTTGATTCTGCTAGTATGATACTGG
>Ga0208303_1000822_pt1 | contig 12643 bp, 16 predicted proteins | sample CB_VirMetaG_2_FD_184537 | JGI IMG/M metagenome (GOLD analysis project Ga0208303, IMG submission 184537) | Freshwater to marine saline gradient viral communities from Chesapeake Bay - CB_1504_2 Viral MetaG (SPAdes) (version 4) | ecosystem: Environmental > Aquatic > Marine > Coastal | place: USA... | reverse complement strand
GGTGACCCCTTGGAAGTCCTTTGATGTCTTATGATGCACGTGGTGGGTATAAACATATCTGTGTTTGGTAGTTGCCCAATATTCCCTTGCTTCCACTGCCATTAATAATGGCAAATCATTCATCTTTGCCCCATCGCCGTGGGTTGTGCCAATTACATTCTCACCATACTGGAAGTATTTTCTGTGTGCAATCGAGCAATCAAATGTGATGTTTTTATTCTTCCTAAACCAAGACTGTATCACATCAGCCAAGAAGAATCCGGATTGATAATCGTGGTTTGATGGGTTGAAAGTAAAATGAACATCAGCCAAAGGTATCAGCATCTCAATCACATCAATGTACACTTGCTTTGCTTTTAAAAAGTTACTGTACCACATACCATCTGTATCTTGTGGTGTGCCGCTTGTTGTGGTCCGGTTCGGGCTGTCAATGTGTAGGATGTCATTTCCGCCAATGAAAAGTATTTGATCTATGTTGTACCCTCTGGACTTATCAATGATGCCTTGTACGCCTTCTTTAACCCTCTGCACTGCTATGTTGGTGTTGTAATCTTCACCAGTCTCAAATGCTTCACATAGCTTGCCAATGTGAACATCAGCAGGATCAATGACCAATAAATGGCCATCGCTTGACTTGGTTCTTTTTAGTTTGGGGTATTTTGGAGCGTATTGTTTTAAGTCTGCAATTAGCTTATCACGTACCTTATCATAATCAACCGCCCCTTCATAATCTGGGTTGGTGAAGAATAGTGATGTGTCTTTTGTCTTAACCCAACCATGCTTGACATTCCCAGTTGGCACACCTGCATTCTCACAATAGGCATCTATCCTTGATTTGTGTCTAAGGAAATGTTGCTTGACAGTGTTGAAGTTCTTATTGGTTAGGTTGCCAATTCGCTTGTAGTAATCATACCGTAGTTCTTTTTCACCTTGCTCATTTTTATTGAATATGTCAACCCAATCATTTGAATAAATTAATTTCATTTTTTACCCTTTCCAAGTCCTTGGCCTTCCAATATCATAGTGGGTGAAGGTATCATATTCACCAATGCCACCATCTTTTATTTTGCCTTGACTTATTAAAAACCTCAGTGCATCCCTAACCTTTGAAGGGGTGTATCCTTTCACATTAAAATCCACCGCTTTAGCTTTTAAGTGCATTGAGTTAATTGAACCGCCAACCTTATTGTTGTGGTTTGGTGATCTGTACCCGCTGTTTATTGTTATGATACTACTACTTAAATAATTTCTAAGAACTTCCAATTGATTCATCAGCACTTGCACATTAGGATAGTAAGCAGATGGAACTGGTGTGCCATCTTTGCTGTTGAACTCCTTGATGTCAAAGTGTGGTGATGATGGAATCATAGCCTTGTGAGCATTTTTTTTAATTCGGCATTCTCATTGTGTAGCTTTTGTATTTCTTCTTTCAACTCAGCGTTTTCTTGTTTGAGTTCAGAAAATTTTTGGTTCATATCCTCAACCAATCTGTCATATGCACGTTGGATTCCTTCAAGTGCACTGCCTTCTGTAATCTTTGTTTCTGCTTCCTTTTGCTTACGTGTAAAGAACCACCCAGAAACACCCCCAATAATTGCGGTAATTAATGCGTCAATGTGTGAGGATATTAAGTCAAACACGTCAAGAAATGTTTTCATCTATCTCGGCTGGTTTACAATAGTCGGGAAATTTATTGCAATACTCCTTTGTATACTCTTGGTCTAAGGTGTAACCCATCGAACTAACCCCAACGGGCTGAGACCATATCTCGTATTCCGTGAAATCTGCCAACGGCTCTGCATTCCAAACAATGTCAACACTTTCTCTTGTCGCTTGTTTGGTGCAAGTTGGCTTGCCTTCGGCATCTTCGCCCCACTCTTTACAAAGTTTCCCAAGTTCCACTACAACCGATACTAATTCATTATTGTATGAGTACACGGTTTCCCCCTCTGGGTTGGTAGTTGTAATTTCTATTTTCTTTTTGAGCGTTGCCCAAGTTGTTGTGGCTATCTCGTATTTTCTGAAGTGTTGCATATTAGATTGTAGTTAATTCTTCGAGTTGAGTGTTTGTTAAACGGGTCTTGAATAGTAGGGCTTGATTGAAAGGTCTTGATGAACGGAAATAATCAGCTCCCCCTAAATTGAATTTTCCTATTGTCAGCATATCTACAACACCTCCCCAAGAAATAGTTCCACTTGTATCAGTACCCGCTTGTACTCCATTAACATAAAAAGCAAAATCATTGCTTTTGTAAGCAATAGCTGCCTTTATTTTGCCAAAACTAATCGTCTCCGATATATCCGCAACCGCACTTGTGCCACTACGAACTAAAGCACGAATAGATGAATATGACAGTTCAATCCCAACACTATTATCGTCGGTTATTTGGTTTGCTTTAATCAAAACTTGTAGACTATCATTATAAGTGTATTCAAATTCTAAAAACAAAGTTCCCTCCGTTTGTCCAATCAAAGAACTAATACCCGTTTTTTCGCAGTCATCCGCCCCTCTTGTGGAGGCTGCTGAAAGTGTGGGGATGTACGAGGTGGGGTAGGCTCCTTCTTCTAATTGTGCACCCCAGATGTATATACCGCTTGTTCCGTCTCCAGTACCGCCTACTCGCAAAGCGTATTTATTAGGATTATTCATATTTGATTCACTTTGGAAAGAGCATTTATACCACCCGTCACCAAAGTCCACCATCTGGGGATTTATGAACGTACCGCTCCCAGCGGGTGCGATACCGGTGGATAGGTCAAATTCGATAAAATCACCCGTAGTAATTCTTTCCCTAAACCTAAGTCCCGTAAATTCAGCAGCCTTTGCATAAACCGAGTAAGTGTAAGTATCACTTGGAATATTTTTATTTTGCTTAACTCCAGTATCAAAGCCAAAATCTGGTCCTATTCCGTCAACTATTACTAACTTGTCTGCGGTCAAAGTACCGTCTGGAGCTATTGCAGAGTTAGCAGTTACATTACAATAGGCTTTTTCCCAATCTGCATCATCAAACTGCTCACTATAAGTAAGCAAATTCGTCCGCTGCGGTTCTAGCAATAATTTACCACATCCGTTAGAGTAGTCTATTCGTGGTACGTCTGCAGTCATTCCTACGCTTACCGCAGTTGTTGTTGTGGGGATGTAGTCGGTGGCGATGTCGCCCGTTTCGAGTTGATATCCAAAGGCAATCAGCGTACCCGTTGAAGATGTTATTTGAAAACGAGAAGTTGCCAGAGAATCAGAAGCCAAAATAAAGACGCTATTCCCAGTACTTGTTGAAAAAGCTATTGAGCAGCGGTACCATCCATTGCCTGCCGAAACAATAGTTGCAGTGCTTCCGCTTGCACTTGCGGTTCCATTAACTAAATCAAAATTGGCAAATGGCGTAGGGTCGGTTCCTAATAAGATTTGAGCAAACTGATGCGTTCCAGCCTTTAGGTAAACGCTTATCGTGTAATTTCCATTTAGAGAAATAGCTTGCGCAACAAACTTCTGCGTTGTGCCAGCACCAAACGTAATGGTATCAGCATTTACCGCACCATCTAATGGGTTGGCGGTGGTGTTCGCAGTAACGCTTGTATCAACTGCACCCCAAGTAGTAGTAAAATCTTGACTTTGCAGCACCAAATTAGTCCTAACCTTCTCAATAAGCCCAGCACTATTTACCCTCGTTGCCGTGTCGTTGGAACGTGTGAAATCTAAATCACCACTCCCATCGGTTGGCTTTAAACTGTATATTTTATCTGCCTTATATCCGCTTGGATACATTATTAGGCTTGCGTCATCGTAAAAACTCATTCTTGTATTATTCTATTTAAAAATCTGATTAAACATTGGCTATTCTCGTATACCCCTCCATCAGCAAGCACACGAACCTCATACGCTTCGGCTATTACCTTGCCAGCGTTGCCCGTGTCTACTTTGCCATATTGATACCCGTAACCGTACATATTACCCTTTGATTAAAAGAACCGAACCACTTGCAACCACAACACTCTTGAATGACTTCTCACCCTTTGGGGCTATGATCATACCTTTTGTTATTGTCTTGCCACTAATGCCCCACTCAGCCACTATATCAGTGTCGTCTTGGTCTGTTAATGTTGTGAATATTGCGTCCTCGTTTACTACCAAAAACTGGTAATTGTCAGATGAAGTTGCTGCCACTGTTCCATCAGTGTACAAACCACCTTCCATTCCAACTAAATTTTCTAATGTAATTGCCATTTTTTTATTATGTTATTGTTCCAATATATGTTCTTAAACAGGTTGCATTCTCAAAAGTACCACCAGTGGATGTCACCCGCCATTCATACTTCTCAAATATCTCCCTTTTACTTTCTCTAATCCCGTACTCCATTATGACCCGAGCACATTGGCTTGTGTTATCAAATAGAATTTCCGTGTTGCTCAACAATGTTTGTTGAATTACCTTGCCATTAACTATACCCTTGTATCTGTAAAGTATTGTTTCAATTGCATCAGCAATGTTTGACGCTTCCAAAAAGCCAGCGTTACCATCCTTTCCCTTTGATGCAAAGATATTAATCTCAACATCGTGGTTGGTTATGGTGTATCCATCTTTGAAGTTCTCCGGTGTGCCGCTCTCAGTAATAACCACTCTTGGAAAGACCCCATTTTGTGGGGCTATTCCGTAACTCAGTTGACCAACCAAGTCAGTAATTGCGGTTACATTTAACAAAGAATAGACAGCATCACCAATCATCTTTGCAAATATGGTGAACCATTAAGCCAATGGTGTGTAATTTATTTGACTTTTTGCTTGGCAGTTTTTGAACCGTTGCAACTTTTGCAAAGTGCTTGTAGATTATTTTCATTCCACTTATCACCCCCATCAGCAACCGGCAAAATGTGATCCGTAAAAAAAGATGCATTATTACAACCATCTACCTCACACACTGGGTGTCTCATTTTATAACCTACTGACAATTTCCGCCACGCTTGTGTGTTGTAGAACTTAATATCACCCTTATCTTTCAACCAATTAGTTTCAGTCTTCCTTGGCTTGTATTCCTTGATGCTATGCACCTTTTTTGGCATTGTTGGCATTTATGATAGGTATGGAGATGCTCTGTGTCTGTAAATTGCTCCTGCTTCCTTAACGTAAATATCTCGACCAACAAACACAATTTCGCCTTCTAATAAATCAGATACAACAGTTGGGACACTTCTTACTTCTGTATGTTGCAAACTGTCAAATCTTATTTTTTCAGAATAATACATTTTTTTGTATCCATAAATTAATCTGGTCCCGCTTGGTATTGGTACTAACAAATCAAAACTTTCAACATTTAAAGTGACATCATTCCCCGCTGTGTCCAAATCTTGTGTAGATATTAAATTTAAGAATACATACCCTTTTTCATTTACCAATTGTAATTTGTCACCAATCTTTATGTCACCAGTGCTGTCAATTATTATTTGAGTGATACCAGCCAATGGCAATAAATCACCTCTCAGAACACCAACACCAACCGATTGATTTTGTGGTACTGTGAATGTATCACCTATTTCTTCATTTCCTCTGTCATCCCCTTGGCCAATCACATTTGTTGACAATCCAACTCGTGATGTGAGAACCTCAAACCACTCACCATCTACTTCATCCGATAAGTATTTTATTTTGAGTTGCTTTGCTGCAAAAACTGCATTATCATATGGTATGGTTTGAAATGGATAATACTTTCCTTCAAATGACCCCATATACTTTTTTAGTGGTTTATATTGTATGCTCATAGCTTCCAATACCCTTGATACTGACAAAGAAAAATTGTTGTCAAAATCTGCATCCCAATTACCCCCAACAACATAATCAACCGCCCCCCCATTATAATTGGCATCCACAGTTATATTGTTTACTTGAACCTTTGAACTTCCTTCATTGATTATCAAATTTCCAAGGTCCAAATCTTTTGTGAATTTCACATTGGGATTGTCAATGTATATTTTCTCATTGCTTTCACTTGCGTTGGATGGTATATTGATGAAGAGTTGGTTAATATTAAAAATAATAACTTGTGAAAGTGGGGATTGTTTAATGTTAGAAATATGTATTTCCAATTTAACCACCACATTTTCCATCTCGTATGGGATTATTGGTGTGGTAACTCTTACCCTTTGGTTTTGTATTGGCCCAATTCCTCCATTTATTTTTAACCTTTCTTCATAATATTTATTAGGATCAGCAGAATTTGAACTCCAATGCATTGGTATGGTATCAGACCCTTTCAGGTATCTGTTGTTGGTAGCATCTAATACAATGAATCTCATTGTAAAATCAGCATCCAATACAAATATTCTTGCAAAATTACTGCTATAAATATAGTATCCCATATCAATAAATTGACCCGCTGAAAGCCCCCCTTCTATATTCCCTATATTTGCATTTATTGGTTCTCGTAAACTAAACTCCCCCAATGAAGTTGGAAGCCAAATACATTCGGTTTCAAAAATTGAATTTTTAAAAACCAATCCATCTTTGTTTTCTGTTTCCATCAATGCCCGCTTAATGCCGTGCATATAACCAAATTTTCCGTCACTTAAAACCCTCATTTGGTCATTGCTGTGGGTGTATGTTGTGGCGTTGTACGTTCCGTTTTTTAAATAGTCTCTTGTGGTTATTGCGTTAGTATCATAGTTTCTTATTTGCTGAATGTAATAGTAACCATTTGTGTGTATCAACTTTGCAGAAAATAATTCCATCAACCCGCTTAATATATCATAACCACTTCTAAACTGGTATGCATCACCAATCTCACCCTCTGGTTCAATCATTAGGTTTTCATAGATGTAACAATAATCAAGCGGGCTGTCTGATGCGTTCACGCCCACTACATCGACAGATTGGTATTCTATGGTATCACGTATGTATATTTCACCATCACCCCAAAACTCATCCAGCCCATTTAATGCCAATACATCAATGATAATATCCTTGATTTGCTTATTTTGAAGGCTTGCCACATCCCCATTGTATGGTACATCTTTTATTCTGTCAATTCCATCTATTGCCCTAAACACGTATTGGCGTGGGCTGCTCTCATTATCCCACTCAATCAAGTCCATTACCAAATTACCTGCCCACTCTAACTTGTACCCACTTACATTTCTCTCTATTGTGATCCTCAATTCATCATCATCACTTTGTAAATACAAATCAATAAACCTATCAAAAAATGCTGTATCAACGCCAGTTCTATCTTCTTGAACATTGGCATAAACAACATCTGTGCTTGATGTCATTAATGGGCTCAACAAATAATCTTCAGAGTTTTCATAGTTAGTTGAAAGGTCAATGATGACTGGGCTGAAATTAGGTATGAATGATGTTGGCCTTTGGATGAAATTTGCCATTGTTGTTTGACCATCATAAGAAATTGGCAATGTTATTTCTGTTCTGTTTTCGGCTTCGTTATATGTGAATGATTCTATGTTCACAGATTCAATTAAAAAGTTCTGCAAACATTCTTCGTTTTCAAACGTACCCCCATCAGCCAATACCCTTGTTTCATATGCTTCAGACAAAGTGAAATCCTTGAAAAAAACACTTTGCCCCACTTGAATATAATCACGCCAATCAGAAGCTATGAAGAAGTCATTGCCAATTCCGCCAATTATTGGCGCATCCAAACCAATGTAGGTTTTGCCGTATAATCTTACACGGTAATCTTCACCCGCTAAACTTAAAAACTGACTTTCAAATATTATATTACTCATTTATCTTACAAAAGATTTTTCTCTTTCTTGAACTAAAATCAAATCACGTCCACTGATTTTTGTGGTTGTCATATTACTGTATCCCATTGTACCTGCTTGGCTTCCAAAGTCATAATTCCCGCCACCACCAACTTGTGAAGTTGAACTACTTGGGCTGCCAATGCCTTTCTTGCTTAAATTGGAGATAGCTGCACCCGCTGCAATTAATGCAACACCACCCACAATAGCTAAAGCGGGATTCATTGATTTTATTGCTGTGTCAAGCATTACTTGGGCTATACCCATCGCAATCATTGCTTCACCAAACTGAACCATAAAATTACCAATGGACTCAAGCAACCCCCGCCCAAAATCTTGAACCCTATTGTCAAAAGAAAAAGATTCTTGTATTTCAGCTACTTTTTGGGCTTTCTCTTGTTCTATTCTTGCTATTTCATCCGCATTCCCTTGTGCGGCTTGAATCATTTTATTATAATGTTCCTCAGTTTGTTTTAACTGATCATTCATCATAGTGTTTGCGGTCAATGAATCACCCAGAAAGGAACCTAATTGACTCAACCCTTCTGTGGCTAACGATTTCAACCCACTTGATAATTTAGTGCCCATATCTTTGCCTAACTCTTCCATATCAGACAATATTGGATCTGTGTTTATTACAACGCCACTTAAATCAAGTTTTATATTAGGATCAAAGCCTTTTGAAACGCTCATTGATTTTAAAATATCGCCTAATCCTTTCCAGTTTCTTGTAACTTTTATTGTTTTTTCAATTGCAGTTGTTACACCATCAATTGCATCACTTGTTTTGTTTATTTCGTTTGTAGATGTTGTTAAACCTTTAAAAAAGGACCCACTCATCAAATCATCTTGGGCTTTTTTATTTTCGTTTAATAAACTTATTTGTTCGTTAATTGCTAAATTTAATCTACTCCATTCATCATAAGAACCACCCGCCGCTCCTGCATCATCCCTTCTTTGAGTTAGGTTGTCTATTGTGTTAGATATACCTTGTTCAATCTTCACCAAATCTTCCAAGGCACCTTCTTGTAGACCAAGTTTCACTTTCTTGGTCATTGAAGTTATCAAATCATTGTAAGATTTGTCTAATTGTTTAACAAATTCACTTTCGTTTTCTAAGTTTTCTAACGTAGTTCCATAGGTACGATTGATAGTATCTATTAAATCCTTCCTTTCTTGCGATCCCTTATTGGTTTTCCTTAAAGCATCAAAATAATCTTTTAGTATTCCATTCTCCCTTTCGATTGCATTTGATGCTGATTCACTAACATCTTTTAAAACCTTGGCACTTTCACTTAATTTTTCAACTTCCTTTTCAACAGTCAATAATTTGGCACCTAAAACACCTAATGATAATATGATTCCAGAAATTGCCAAAACAACTGGGTTTGCAATTAAAAAACCAAGTGCCCCACTCAAAGAACCAACAGCAAAAATCAATGGCCCAATTGCAGCAACTAAGGCAGCAATACCAATTATTGCGTTTTTTGTTACATCTGATAAGTTTGAAAACTTCATTGCAACGCTTGAAAGGAAGTCAGCAGCCTTACCAATAGCAGGAGCCATCACTTCACCAAATGATATTGCAAGACCTTCTGTTGCGGACTTGAGTTTCATCATTGACCCTTCAAGGGTGTTGTCCATTATAGCGGCCATTGCCTTGGCTGATCCACCGGCATCCAACAACTCAGTGTTGAAACTTTTTACCTTGTCAATGTTATTGGCTAACACTAAAGCGGTGGCCGTTGCTCTTGTATCAAAATATTTTAATGATGTCCCTGCCTTGTCAGTTGAATTGGCTATATCACTCAATGCTTCTTCCATTGAAAAACCATCTTTGGTGGCCTTCAACATCATATTCCTCAACATCGTTCCCGCTGTTGATGCTTCAATCCCGTTGTCAACTAAAGTACCAAGTTGTGCGGTTGTCTCCTGCAATGATTGACCCAACCCCTTAGCTATTGGTGCTACTGAACCCATTGAAACTTGAAACTTGTTCAAATCTAATGCAGATGAACTGAATGATTTTGCCATCACATCAGTAACCATACCCATCTGGGATGCTTCAAGCCCAAATGCCCTTAATGTTGATCCTGCAACCGTTGCAGAACTTGCCAAATCTTCACCGGTGGCTAATGCCAAGTCTAATGTTGCCCCCGTTATTTTCTGAATCTCATCAGAAGAAAAACCAAGTTTAGAATAGTTTAGCATCAAATCAGACACCTCACTGGCTGCAAATCGAGTTGAAATACCTAAGTCCTTTGCGGTCTGTGTAAGTGCTTCAAAGTCCTTTCCAGTTGCCCCACTGATTGCTTGAACCTTTGCCATTGACTGCTGGAAGTCACTGAATGTTTTTGTGGCAATAGCACCAAGCCCAACAATGGGAAGTGTTAATGACATTGACATTGACTTGCCAATGGATTTCATTTTTGCCCCAGTCTTTTGTAGACTTCTTGTGAGATTTTGGGATGACGTTGAAAACGCCTTCATATCAAATCCCGCCCGTATATTGATGCTTTTCTTTGCCATTTACTTAAACCAATCTGGTCTTTTTTGTTTCAATTGTTCTATTTCTTCTTTGGTCCATTTATTACCCTTTGTACCTTTCTTGGCAGTCTCATTTTCCCACTCAAATTTCATCAAGTCAGTGGGTGTTTTTATCTTCTTATTTCCTGCCCCTTTCAACGTAACGAAAGAAACAAATCTCGCGGTTTCCCAAGCCACTCTGTCATTGACTTGTTGGTTTATTTTATAGCCATAATAAGCATCCTGCACTTCAACCATTGACCAACTATCTAAGGATAGTGGGCTTTGTTTCAAAACGCCTAAAACAAAACCCCGTATCCAATTAGTTAATGGTTGTCCTACTTTTTTGCTTCTACTTTCAAATTATTCATTGCAGCCATATCTTTTGACATCGCTTCAGTGAACACATTGAGCAATGACATATCATCATCAATAGCATCAATGATAAAATCTTTTGTGACTTTCTCACCAGATGCCTTTAACCCACAATAAGCGATTGAAATAACATCAGCCATTTTGATATTATCACCCAACTCTGAAATGCTTTTTCCGCTTTCTTCTTCAAAGAACAATATTGCCTTGAAACCGAACTTAAATTTGTAATCTTTGTTTTTTATTTTAATCATAATTTTTGTATATAAAAAAAGGGCGGGCAATCACCCACCCTTTTTAGTCTAATTTATTTAATAACGCTTAAACAATCACTGCTTTTGTTACTGCACCAGTTCCCTCAAATGATACTGAAAACGTACTTGATTCTTCAAGCCCATCAGTTCTTTCAAGTGAAGTGATATAACAAGCACCACTGTACTCTTGATCACCAGTCACATCAGTGGTCCAAGTAACTGTTACTTGATTTCTAAGTATGAAAGCATCATACAAATCTTCAAAACCGTATGTTGCATCCTCAGCAAAAAATCCTTCAGCAGAACCGCTGAAACTTATTTGCCCTTCTAAACTCTCTTTCCATCCCGCCGAATCTTTACTGCTCGAATCGCGTGTTGAATGATCAAAGGTTAAACTGTTTGATGTTAAGTGTGCAACCGTTAGACCCCCAACTTGTATTTTTGCTAATGTTCCGTTTAATATTCCAGTACTTGCCATAATTATATTCTTTTATTTTATGCAAACTTAATCAGTCCGCTTTTTCTTTTTCGTAACTTTTTTAACTTTTGGCAATGGCTTTTCTTCGTTGTCCATTGCTATTTGAACGACGTGTTCAACTTCCTCTTCTGGTGTGTAACCATCAAAACTTTTGGCAACACCCAAATCAATCAATTCTTTACCAAACTTATTGGACACCCTCATTTGGGTTCCTTTTGGCAATACTCGTGTGACCACTTTGTGATCTTCTGTCAATTCTATTTTCATAACTTTAATGTTTTTGCTTTTTTATCAATGTATTTTTTCAATTGGTCACTTGCTTGTGTTTTAACTGATTCCCCTTTTTGTTGCCAAGTCTTTTCAACAAAGTTCTTTGCACCCGTTGGGTTGCTTATGTGTGTACCGGTTCCATACTCTATCCACCAAGCATAAAAACCATCATACTTGTTTGCACCTCTACCATATCTTGGGCCAACCAATACATTGGGATAGTTTTTAGATGGAGATGTTTTGGTTGCAATCGCTTTCCGTAAATTATTAGGGCTGTAAGTTACGCCCCTAATTGTAATATCACGATCAGCAACCGGTGCGTTTTGTCTCATTGCCTGCACTAATGGCTTGGCTTGCCTTCTTAAAACTTTCAGAATTTCACGGCGTTTCATCTTATCACTTGACAGTGATTTGATTTCACGTGCTACTTCTTGTATACCATCTATTTCAACAACTTGAACACTCACAGTTTCTTTGTTGCTGTTAAATATAACCCTTCACGGTCCAATTCTTGAATCTCAATAATATCATAGTATGCACCATTATACAACACCCTCATTGATTCATTGATACCATCAAAGAACCTTATTTTGAAACGAACTTTATTGGTAGCCGTTATTTGATCCGCTTCCACCCTTTCACTTCCAGATACTTTGGCAACTGATGCAAAGGCCGTGTGAAACACTGACCAAGTGGCAACATACTCCCCAATACTATTGTTTGAAAACGTTTCCTGCTCAATTACTATTTTACGGTCCAACCGCCCGATGTTCATCATATCTCAGTCCTTTGGCTAATCAATGAAAGTTGGTATTGTGTACCCCTGCTTAATTGCTTAACATTCCCAATCACCTCACCTTGTCGCATCTCAAACATATCAGCCACTACCATTCGCAACGCCTGCTTCACCATTGCATCATTGGTTGATGTGGTAGTCACTTCAACCTCAACGGGCCAAGTACGTTTGTTTAAACTGGGCAAATTATC
>Ga0208303_1000820_pt1 | contig 12675 bp, 15 predicted proteins | sample CB_VirMetaG_2_FD_184537 | JGI IMG/M metagenome (GOLD analysis project Ga0208303, IMG submission 184537) | Freshwater to marine saline gradient viral communities from Chesapeake Bay - CB_1504_2 Viral MetaG (SPAdes) (version 4) | ecosystem: Environmental > Aquatic > Marine > Coastal | place: USA... | reverse complement strand
ACTCTCGTAGCAGCACTTGAACGAGTGAAAGTAAAATCACCCTTTCTGTCCTCTGGCTTGATAGAGTATACCTTGCCCGTATCCACTAACTGTGGATCCATTACTAAACTTGCTTTGCTGTATAAATCACTCATATCAAATCGTAGTTAGGGCGATACATTCGTCATCGGTTAATGCAGTTCCAAATAACGCAATTTGTTTTACTTTAGGTGCTGAAACAGGCGGTCCAAGATGAATCTTTTGTGCATCCATTCCTGTATCAATAGTAAATGTTTTAACTAATGCTCCATTGTAAAATCCTTTTACTAATCCGTTAGTACATTGGAACAAACATTTAGCAGTATCTCCTACGCTTACAGGTATGTAGTAATTTTGACTATTCTCATCAACTCTTAATCCCACCATACTATTTTGATTACAATAAATTCTTAATTGACTTAAACCTCCTGCATCCTTAAATGTTATTTCACCTCCGCCATTACCTATTTCGGGTACGATAAACTCCGCCATCCAAGTGTAGGTTGCATTTGATGTAAGAAGCGAATCAACATCCGATACACCACTATCAGCAGACCTCGTTACACTTGAACCGTAAGCGGGAATATATGAAGTAGGGTAGGAGCCGAGTTCTTGTTGCGCTCCGTAGATATGGTAGTATTCGTTTCCTGTTGCGTCGTTTCTTTCAGTAGCATCAGAATTAGCATAGTACACCCCATAGTATTGGAAAGTTCCGTTTCCCGTTTCCGTTAAACCGATTCTATACCAACCATTGTCTAAAGGCTCAACATACCCACTACCGCTTGAAAATGTTCCTGTATCCAAATCAAAAGCAGCATTTGATGCGGCACATCTTAAACCGACATATCTATAATTACCCTTTTTAACAAATATGCTTATAGACCAAGTATCGCTACTTGTTCTTGATTGTCTTAAATAATGTGCGCCTGTGTCGGATGTCACCTGCCACTTCACGGCATTTGACAATCCCTCTGGACTTATTGCGTCATTATATGTTAAAACACCTCTGCCTATTGTCCATCCTGCACCACTAAAGTATTCGGAGTTTGTATAATAATTTGTCCGTTGAGGCTCAAGTAAAAGAGAGGGGCACGAAGCACCACCCGAATAGTCTATACGTGGCAGGTTTTCTAATATGCCTTTTTGTACTGCCGCAGTGGTGGTCTCAATGTAGTCAGTTGCCGCCAAGCCTTGCTCTAATTGAGCGTCTTGGATGTAGATTGAGCCGCTTGTTCCGCTTGTGTCAAGATTACCATCGGCTAGATATATTCGCACTTGGCTTATTGTAGTGTTAAAAACAAAACTACATCTATACCATCCATTTCCAACACTCTCAATGTTTGAGGTTATAGAAGTCGATGCAGTAACATCACCAACTACTCCATTCTCTAAATCAAAATATGATGTTCCTATATTTGTCCATAATGACACCCAATTTAAAGTACCCGCTTTTGCGTAAACACTAAAAGTATGCAAACCGCTAACTGCAACGTTTTGATATATTCTGCCACCCGAACCCGATTTGTTTAATAACCAAGCATCGCTTGAACCATCGTACCCCATCTGTCCGCTTGTTTCGGAACTACTTGCATTTACCCAAGTAGTATCAAACTGATTTGATTGCAGCAAGAGATTCTCTCTACCCTTCTCAATAAGACCGCTTTTATTTACTCTAGTAGCCGCTAAATTGCTGCCTCTAGAGAATGTAAAGTCTCCACTACGATCTTCTGGCTTTACAGAAGGTAGCTTGCCGTCTATTGGTGCATCTGGCACCATTACTAATGAAGCCTTATTGAAAAAATTGCTAGCCATAACCTTACGCTATGTATGCAATAATTTTTCCCGAAGTAACTGAGATTGTACTGAACAACCCGTATACCGTTACACCCGCAGGGATGGTAACAGAAGCCAAGCTATCTCCAGCCTCAGCAGTTACACTGATTACAGCATCGTCAGTAGCCGTGATTGCACGGTAGAATTCTCCTGCCTGTCCTGCTCCTGCAGCTCCGATAAGACGGAGACCTTTCTGGCCAAGGACTTGGCGCTGGAAGTTAGGGGTTGCGTTTACGTTTTCGTAAGCCATTGTATATCAAGTTTTAAAAAGTCAAGTTCTAATGTGCTGAGCACCAAATACTTGACAAAGATAGTTATTATTTTATATCATTAAATCACCACTGTCTTCAGGAAGTTCACCGCGCTGTCCTTGACGCTGGCTAATGAGCTTTGATTGCTCAACCGCCTGCTTCTTAACGCGCTTATCCTTTCTGTCTTCCTTCATCGTCTCAGCTGAGGTTTTTACTTGGCTTTCAATCTGCTGCTCTATAACACCGTACTCACCTTTAAGCTGTTCTAGCTCCATACGCATCTTGTGCTCTAGCTGTGCTAGCTGAGCCTTCATCTCAAACTCCATCTGCTTCTTCTGCATCTCCATCTGCATCATCGCCTGTTCTTTCTGAACCTCGGCCTGCATAGAGGCTTGTGCTGCCTGAGCATTAGCCTGTGCTTGTGCTTGGATGTTTGCTTGTTGTAATTGCTGCTGCTGAGCGATACGCTTCTTACGGCGTATTACTAAGAGGCGCTCTGCTTGGTCCACATCTTTGATGTTGCGGATAGCAATAGCATCTTCCAGATCAATCTCCTTCTGAGATAATGCAATCTGAATGTTCTGCTCCAAGTACTGACGGTCTCTATCGTTGAGGTCTGTCATTACCTGAATACCAAAGTTGTACATCGGTAAATCCTTGAAGCTATTCAACACCTTCATATTAGTCTTGCCTATAGCCTTCTCATATACCTTGTATAGTACAGACTCACTAGGAAGGATCTGTAGACATTTTAAGATGTCTTCACAGACCTTCCGGTACAAGATCATAGATGAGTTAGTTACGTCGTATAAAGCGTTGTTTCCTGCTGCAACAGCCATCTGATTCACACCTACTAGTGCCTCACCCTTAGGTGTGGTACCGTCCATTACCTCATTGATACCCGTAGCGTCACGGATCATACGTAGGTAGTGGTTGTATAGAGCGATAAGCTCGTTTATGTTTCTAATGCGGTTGTCTATCTGTTGTACTGGTGGGTTTTGGAAACCACCTTCAGGGTTCTTACTACGGTAGTAGAACACACCCGTTTGTTCGTAGATGTCTTGGATCTCTAGCGGTTGTAAGTCACCACCGCGCCCTAGGTCTACATTCTCTAGCCCCTCAATATCAATGATGATACCGTCTGGCTTACTCTTAGCGATAGCCTGCTGTATCTTGAGGTGAGACAGCTGCAATTGATCTGCAAATCCTATGACACTAGAAACTAAGCTCTTAGGAATCATATTACGGATATTCGTAGCTACAACTGAGTACGACATACGAGCCTTCGTAAGGTCGTGGATATTCTTAGGTACGTTGTTTTTTTGTCCGTAGTTAAAGATGTACTCTGTACCTACAATGTGCATACCACCATAAATAGTAGCATTGTTCATCTGTATAGGCTCTCTGTCGTATACGCTGTTTTTTGGGGCTTCGTAGCTGTTGCCTTTGAAGTAGAACCCAATGTTTCCAAAGCGTGATTGCTTCTTTTCGTAGATCATAGAGTCAACAGATAAGAACTCAAAGTCTAGGACCTCTATAGTAAACTCGTCGTAGCCGTAGTTATAACGGCCTAGACGTTGGTCGTAGTAGTTATCTACAAAACTTGAAGCGTTATTGCCGTACTTATTCATTACGGTCTTAGCTATCTTTTGGTACTGCTCCTCAGTAAACTGATCACCAGCCAAACGCTTAAGCTCCTGTATGGAGATACGCTTGAGGTGTCCAGCATAAATCATATCAGAAAACGTAGGGTCATCTGTATGGCTATGAAGGAAGTAAGCAGGGTCTACATACTCCTCTTGTATACCGTAGTTGGGATCGTTGCTACGCTTGGTAACAGCCATACCACAGTTCACTAAGTCTTCAACGTTACGGCGATATACACGCTCATCAAAGTTGTTCCAGCTTAGCGTCATATTAGTGGCTAGCTGTGCAGCAATCTCTGCGTCGGTCTTTATATTAGTGTCTAGGAATATCTCTACCTCTTCTGGTGTTTGTGGTAGCTTGTCTGGATCTACATCAACATCAAGACCTGCAGCTTTTGCTTCTTGGAACATTTCCTTGTTCTCAATACGCAAGGCAATCTTTTTCTTCTTGATGTCTTTCTCATTCTGTGATAACGGGTCAATAGCCTCTACCTGTGGGTAGCGGTATGATGAGATGATTTTATTAACAACAATCTTTGCAAACTTAGGGACAATAGGTACTGGTGTCCAGTCCAACGTCATCATAGTGCCGTCGCCATTATTTGCATCAAGAGAATTAAGTATCTGCTTATAGATAGAAGTATCTTGAGTACCATTAGCGTACTGACGGGCAGTTTCAAACTCCTTGAAGCGCTTGCGATACAAGCTTCCCTCAGTGTCTACACCTCCCCATTGAGCAACTAAAGCTTTGGCATAAGCTAATCCGTATGCCTTCTGTACTTTCTCCTCCGTAGCTGCTAGCGGATCTGGAAAAGTAGATTTATTGTAATCATTCATCGTTTCGCTGAATCGTTATCAACTGCAAATATAATGTTTTTATCAACGCTGGATTGACTTGCCCTTGCGGAAGAAGGTCTTGTTGTCAAACTTAGATTTCTCTTTCTTCTTCTTTGTGCGTTGTGCAGCTAATAATGCCAGCCCCGAGGAGATAGTAAGGTCATACTGTGTACGGTTGTCTATACGGAAATTAATCCAATCCTCTAGCGTTCTATTGAAGTACATCGGCATATAGTCCCCGTTATCATTCATACCTACGTGGTCGTGAATAAAAGACTCTATCGCCTGTGCGTGAGCCTGTATAACGTCCTGTGAGTTAGACGGGATACCCTTAGTCTTAACAGTTACCCTAGCTGTTGATTTGAGATGATCGGGCCTGTCCATTAAATACTCATCGTACCCTCTGGTCTCAAAGTATCTAGCTATACCGTACTTGTTATTCTCTATTAGTATTTTATACCCGTAGTACACGGCAGCCATCAGTACATCCTCATAGAATATCCTAGCCAGTGGTGGACGCGAGGCATACTCTAACACAAACATATTAGAGGGGTGCGCCATATTAAACTTGTTGTATAGATGGTAGGCTCCCTTAGAGCCTCTACCATCAACGGTAGCATCTAGGTCATAGCTATCCACGCCACCTACGCCAAGCCAATCATTACCCGGAGCCTTCTTACCGCGCTCTATAACTACCTTGTTACGCAGCTCTACGGGTGGCAACCACGCCACACGGAACCTACCGTTTGCATCTGGTCTAAATACAACTTGAGTATCCTGCTTACCGTTCTCCCAAACAAAGTTACCCTGCACCACCGGTTGTGGGTAAAGGTCTTGATTGTATTCTATTTGCTCGTAGATCTTAGCAATATTGAATAAGCTAGATTTAGTAGAGTCTCTGAAGGCTTCCTCTGCGGTAAAGGGGAACTGACGTATTGTTTCGTTAAGCTCATTGCTATCACCTGATAATCCTTTGCGTTCATTCTTTAGGTATGTTTTTGCACCTATCTCAATAAGCTCATCGTCAATACCCATAACTGGCTCGTCAGGGTTTTCTACTACAGGGTTACCATAAATATCAAAGAACCCTTCTAGCGCTTTGTACGCTGGTACAAAAATCCTATAAAGCATACTCTTGGTCCTGCCGTTAGAGTTTCTGTCGTTAGGGTTGGACATATCCCACAGGTCTCGGTAGTTTCTACCTCCTTTGTCCAGAGGGTTAACTGTTGAGCCTATGATGGCCTTGCCTACAAACTTACGCCCCACCATAAGACAGGTACGCTGGATACGCCAGACCTCTAGTATATCTTCAGGGCGCTCAAACTTACCGCCCTCATCAATAAACAACAGCTTCAGTTTCTCACCGTCATAGGCATTGGAAGTGGTATTACGCCAGTTGATAATCGTATTAAGTGCTTGACCTTTAGAGCTGGTCTTGTTGTTCTTCGTGATCCTTTTAGAGGGCTCACGAAATGCTAGCTCCTGACGTGGGTTGGTAGTACCATCCTGTATAGGTTTAAAGAAGAATGGGTAGTGTCTGTACATACCCACCACCTTTTTCATAAAGATATTCTCCTGAGCATCCTTACCCGTCTTAGACATTATACCCACGGTGACATCGTAGGTAGAAGTACCTACATCGTCCACCTTACTAGCGGCGACGTTGGTGTACCCAGAACGGCGACACTTAGTATACAGCTGTCCTGCGCACCTTGGGTCAACGAAGCAGGCCTCCATATGGTAGTTAATATCCCTTTGGAACTGAAGGTAGTAGCCGTAGAAGCTGGCATCTATCTTACTCCACTGCAGCATCATATAGTGTGCACCGGTAAGGTAGGTAGGCTCCCCGTTATTAAAGAACCACATCCCGTTGTTCCTGCGTTCAAACTCACTGCGTATATACGACTCGTACTTTGCCTTGAACTCCTTAGGCATATCGTACCACTCATCCATAGAACCTATACGGGATAGCTCTGTAGGCATATCCTGACGTATCCAGCGCTGCTCTTCTTTAGGTAGGTCGTGGTAGAGTATTTCTTTTTTTGGTGGTACTGCAGGTAGCTGGATAAACAGATCAGCAATCTCTATGATCTCACCCGCAGTATCCTTTGGGCAGATATTGATTACCTTCTCACCATAGCCTTCTATGTCTTTTAAACCAGCCATTAACGTTTAGCGTACTGCTCAGCAAGACCGCCAGAGAAATCTCTCTCGGCCTCAATGCCTCCGGTTTCTTTAAGTTCTTTGATCATTGTCTCAAGCTTCTGATACTCAGTGATTAACTCCTTTGCATCTAAAGCTGACTCCTTGATACTCTTGAGCTCGGCACGGCGTCCAGCGCCTGACTGCTCTGTATCTATAGGTCTTTTAATCTCTTCAGTGATGTTGCGTATAGCCTCAGCCATAGCTTCCAACAGCTCCTCACCGGCTCTTACGCTGCTGAATTGCTTCTTGCGTCCCATTAAAAACCTGTGGCGTAGATGTGATCAATGTGTGTACGGAATACCTCTTCGCCCTCTACCTCCATCTTGTAGTCGGCGTTCTTCATAATCATCACCTTGTCACCCTTCTTCAATCCTAGCTGTTGTACCGCAGGTGAGTCATAAAGTACATAGCCGTACTGGTTGAACTTAGGTTTCTCAAGGTCAACGATGATACCGCTTGTGGTAACCTGTTCGTAGGCTTGCTCCTCTGGTGTTAGGAACACCCAGTCGCTAAGCAAACTCACCTCACCCGTATGCTGGTCCTTGTAGGCATAAGCTTGTGTGGTGTGGCTGTTGTTAGGATCAAAGCGTACAACGTAGATGTCGTCATCAATACGCTGGCCCCTGCCTTCATTAGATATAACTACGTGGTGGTGGAAGTAGATGGTGTCACCAACCTTAACAGGGGTGTCGTACTTCTCAGGAATGGCTACCACCTCAGCACACTGCTTGCGGTTTTCAAACTCGTTCCACTTCGGATCAATGTAGATGGATGTATCGCCCACCTCTACCTCATCGTTAAAGGCCTTAGGCATCTTAACGAAGAAATCGTATAAACTACGCATATGTATTTAATTAAAAGTTAAGGTCGTACTCTATGAGCACAGGTACATTCTCCACACTCTTCCATAGCATTACGCCATCCTCAGGGTGCTTGATGTATACCAAGTATCTTTTTTCTTTGAATTTATGTAGGTATGCCTCGTCTAAAACAATGGCATCCACTAAAGAGTCACCAGCTTTCTGACCCACATAGTACGCCATAGCCTTTAGGGGGTCTACCCCTATAATAATTTTACGAATCATTTTATTTAATTTACGTCCCCGTTATTATTCATACGGTTGATCCAATAGTTTATATTGCTTGGATCGCTTTCTTGTTCTATTTTGTAAGCGTCGGCGACGTACGATAATACGTCGTCTAGCTCATCCTCGTCTTCAACTGTTATAGAGGAGAGTAGGTTCATACCTACAGTAATCTCCTTTGCATCAGGTGTTACACTTGGGTCGTCTAGGTCTAAAAACCCAACCGCTAAAGCCACTACTACTTCCTTCTCTAGTCCGTACTTAGCAATGGTCTCGTTAATAGCTACCATTAGCTCCTGTACTTCTATGATGCAATCTTTGTGGCTTTCTTTCATTATGCTATCTTTAATACCTCTACTGCAGATCCTGCTTTAAGAACAACATTACCAGCTGATGATAAACTGGTAGCAGTGATGATATCTCCTGCCGCTAGGTATTTACCGCAGTAAAAAGAAACCATTGATAGCCCTGTTGCTGATTTTGATCTCAAGGCTGTGGCTACAGCTGTTCCGTTTACTAGTACCACTGTTGTTACGTTTGTACCTGAAACAGCAATAGCGTCGTACTGAAAGCTTATATCAATACGGTACACACCAGCCTCATCTACAGTGATGCTGCTTGTAGCAAATGTATACGGGTCTGTACTACCTACTTGGTAGGACCCGTTAGGGTTTGAATTGTCTATAGGTGCAAAGCCCATTTGACTAGCAGGGCCTCCAGCTGTTAGTGATCTATCTAGTTCTTGTCTAGCGATTATTCTGCTGGGTACTATAGGGTCTGTGCTGAATGCATTAGAGGTGAGCTCACGCTTAACCACTTCATTGCTGCCGTTAACAAGTAATGCTGTAAGCTCTGCGTTGTCTGTAGCAGGCGCAGCAGTAAAAGACTGCGTGCCGTTAATCTCTACCTCGGTAGTTGAGAGCTTAAGAGCTGTTGCATCTCCTGTGCCGTCTTCTACATTTTTCGTTGAGGAGGTTACGCCTCCTTCAACGTGAAGAAGGTTACCGAACTTATCTTTTATCTTTTGTCCTGAGAGCGTGCTCATAAATATTAATTTTGTACAAAGATATTAAATTCAACGTTATGCCTAAAAGTGAAGTAGCACGGAGCAAGATGTTCCGTGATTTCTCTGTCATCAAGGACAGATACATCAAAACAAATCATTTAAAGTATTGGAGCCTAACGATGAGGGATATGTCGTTGAACTACGACATCAAAGAATCCGAGATGAGGTTTATGCTGTTTGCTTACGATCTAGAGTTCTTTACAATAGATTATATGGCTGAGGCTTACTTCTATAATAAGCATAACCTGTATCAGAGATTAATAAACCCACTAAGACAAAAGGGGTATATCTATAAACACTTTGATAAACTTACCCCATCAGATACCCGTGAGGATCATCTGTTTAGGGATGAGCTTAAGATGAATTACCGCGTACGGTATGCGCTAAGCCAAACAGCTAGACTTATGGTAAGTAAGTTCTACCGTAAGATAGACGGGGAGGAACAGATCAATGTCCCTTCTTAATACGGAACTTAGCTTCTAGACCTGCACCCTTGTGTGGTACAAAGTCTCCTTTATGAGACATAAGGTAATGGCGGCCCTTCTCGGTCATCCAATGATAACCAGAAGGAGCCTTCACCATCTCGTGTGTCTTTGCTTTCTTAGCCTTCATTACTTCTTCTTGAGCTTAAGCATCTTGAAGTCAGCACCAGTAATCTTTCCGTCCTTGTTGGCGTCAAGCTTAACTTGACCGCCTTTCAAGTACATAGCATCATCTTCAAACGGTGCTTTGCCTGCAGGTGTCTCTGTACCTACGTAACGGTAGTTAGCCTTCATACCCTGCTCACTGGCCTTGCGCTTCTTGATCTGCTCTGCCAATGCTTTCTTTGCTGCTGGCTTTAATGGCATACCCTTAGAGTCAACACCTTTAGCTAGCTGTCTGGCTAGATCGTTAGTCAGGTTAGCTGAACTCTCAAAATTCTTCTTGAACTCATCATCAACCATCTTCTTAGTAACGGTTACACCACCACCGTTTTGGTACATATCGTACTTACCACCTTTTCCGTACTTCTTTAGTTTCATCTATGCTTTCTTTTTACAATCTTTAGATTCATCACAGTAACACACCTCATCACTTCCACAGGCAAATGGTTCTGGTATATCAAAACTGAAATCAAGTTTAGATATACGAACCAACATTGCATACATTGATACGATCCCTAGTATGATAATAGCTCCTGTCATAGGTGCAAAGATAGTAAAGATATACGTTCAATATATTTAGCTGCTTGCTGCGCCTGAACATAATACTTGTTATAACAACTAGTAGGAATGTTATAACATCTATCTGTCTCATAAATGAGAAACACAGTAATAACGCAGGGTGTGGACACTTGACAATCTAAAATATTTTCCGTAACTTCGCTTTGTGTTTACTCCGCAACAGAGTTCTTTCTTCTTGAACACTGTTGCTATACCAGAAACATTATGAGGTAGCTTAAGGGCTGTCGTCCAAAACAGAGGCCCGCTAAGCTACTCCCGTATCAGCGGCAAGAACTATACAGCAACTAAATCGCTACCAACAGCTCTTAGAAGCAGTTGTCCGCTTTTCCAACAGATAAATTTAGCTGTTGCTTGCCCCCGCAACACCACCCCCGAAAACCTACACCACCCTCTCTGATCTTTAACAGCTGCATCAGATACCCCCTAAATCATCCATAAACACACCCTAATAAGCCCAATTAACAGCTATATAGGTACAGAATGCACCACATATATAGAGGGCTTAGATCAGCTCTGGTGAATTGAATTGAGTTATATTTAGATGGGTTGAGAATTGAGTTGAGAAATGTTTAGGTGGGTAGGTAATTTAGAGTTGAGTTATGTTTAAGTGGGGGATTATATATATATGATCACATATGTACGCACACCTCCGAACCAATTATGCGACCCCACCCCCCTCGATGCGGTAGGTAAATCTCTGAGGATTTTAGCTTTTAGCCGATGAATTGCTGACTGCTGAAGGCTAGTGTTTACAGGAGGTTAGGAACAATCCCCCATCCATACATTCACACCCCATTACCCTACCTTCACCTACCTCTTCACACACACTCCTTAAATTATTTTACCCCTTCAACATTCTACCCTGAGTAAGCACTAACACTGACCTGAGCACCTCTTCACTAACCTGAGGCTGTAGTATAATTGTGAATAAAGTTGTTGATATGCTTGTGTAATTGAATTGGCTATTGTATGTTTGCAGTGTTCAAACGAATGAACGACTAAAACAAATGCTTTATGAGAAATGTATTGAACGTTCAACTAGAAATCTTCAGAGGTGAAGTAATCGGAAAGGTCTTCACGTTTGATTGCGACATCGAGGTAACTACTGACCTGAGCGGTGAAATTACTGATTACTCAGGTTGTGGCTACAAGACTGCAAAAAGACTAGTGGATTGCAATGTAGACTAAACTAACAATCACTAAGCCAACGCCCCGCACTGAAATAAATGCGGGGATTTGGTGGTAGATAACATTACTAACTTAAATTAAATGCTTTATGAAATCAGAAAAAACTTACAACGGATTGACCCTAGAGTACTACAACGAAATAGGCAACATCACCTTCTATATCGAGGGTACTCACGACATCAACGAAGACTACTACAACTTAGCTGTTAATGCTAGGGAAGATGGTAAAGGGAACGTAGTGGTAGAAACTACTGATAACTACGGATACGACTACGACAACGTAGTAAGAACTGCGATAGTGAAACTGAGCCATTACAACATCCTCTTTGATGAGCCGAGTCTAAGCCCTAAGAAAGCCCAAGATTTGCTGTACAGCGTACGTAAAGACCTTGACACACTCATTGCGCTAGGTGAGAGCTACGCACATTTTCAATCCGCTCAGGCTACTCACAAATACCTGAAGAAGGCCAAGAACGCCTTAAAAGGGCTTTCATAATAGCTGTTACGCTGATGATGGGTGAGCACACCCGAAACTCCCTCAGGGGAGTCCGTAACTAATTAAATTAAATGCTTTATGAACAACGTATCTAAACTCATCCACGAAGCACCGCATCCGACTTTATCAGGTAAGGTGACCTATGATTCAATTGACTTCCTTAGAAGCCTCGTATCGGCCTTTGATGGCCGACCTGAGTACCTGAACACCGACAAATCAATCGAGCAGTTGGTGAATGAGTACACTGCCTACCTGAATGATGAGTGTGACCTTGATGGTGAACCGGTAGATGCTGTTACTACTGATTTGAAGCCTTCAAGTAAGCAACCGCTACACACCCGTAAAGAGATAATTGTCGGCCTCGGGTTTGACATTATCAATGGCCGTAGAGACAGCCTTAGAATCGATCAATTTTTGAGCCTGAAGGATGGCGATGTATTCTCAGGTGAGGGAGTACGCTCTTACGTAGCTCACGTGCACGATGTACGCAGAACCATTGATGAAGTGTTTGATTTGATTCAGCGCACGGATGAAGCATTGGATATCGCACTCTTCCCTTACAGCAATGCGCTTGGGGTGAGCGTTCGTAGAACTCCTAAGGGCTAACACCCGAACTTCCCGTTGGCGCCTTTAGGGTGCGCCTAGGTCGTGCTAGGAACGGGAACTAACAACTAAGTATTTGTACTCAGTACTTAATACTGAATGTGAATAAAGTTGTGAATATGTTTGGTAGTCTCGATATCGTTTCGTAGATTAGCTAAAGCAAATGAGGGTAAGACCTCAGCGTTCTTTGACATTATGGAAAATTAAATCAGTCTGATGAGGCT
>Ga0208303_1000818_pt1 | contig 12683 bp, 26 predicted proteins | sample CB_VirMetaG_2_FD_184537 | JGI IMG/M metagenome (GOLD analysis project Ga0208303, IMG submission 184537) | Freshwater to marine saline gradient viral communities from Chesapeake Bay - CB_1504_2 Viral MetaG (SPAdes) (version 4) | ecosystem: Environmental > Aquatic > Marine > Coastal | place: USA... | reverse complement strand
GTTCAACTCAGCACAAGGGAAAGCACAGATGGATGACTACGGTGTAACTTGGACAAAGGAAGATTTCTATACCAAATTGTATGGATGGAAGAAGTCATTCTTCTACAAAATGCTTAAGGTAGGTAAGTTGAAAACAGATTCACCACAAACTGTTGAAGAGTTCAAAACTGCTGTAGCTGAAGCAGATGCAAACGGTGAGTCAGCATCAATGTCTGTAGCATCATTATTGAAATTCGCTAGCAATGGAGGTGAGACCACAGAAACAGCATCTAGCGAGAGAGCATCTACAGTATTCACCATGACGTTCAAAGGTGAGACTAACGTATCTGTACGAATTGATGACCAAAACAAAGTTATCTCTACTAACAGCAGAGATGAAATCATCAAAGCAATTGAATTTTTAGCATCTAAAATATCTTAATCAGTGTCTTTGAAGACACAAAAATCTACTACTATGAACACAAACGAAATTAACTACACAGTAACAGGAAATTCAGCGAGAGCTAGAATAAACAGCTACCATGGATGCGATACGTCGTTAGAGCATCACAAAGGAGCTAAGAACAGCGACATTGCTACTCTCAAATGGAATGAGAGACGCAACATCCTTGAAGACGAGCAAAACCAAGGTGATTTTAAGAGCAGATTTGCAATCGGTTTTGAAGTTGAGAAGAACAGATTTCACCGAGGAGCTGTTGTTGAATACCCATTATTCGCAGGATTTGAAACAGATTCATCCTGCGGTTATGAAGCAGTGACAAACATCTTACCATTGCTCCCTAGAGGTAAATGGAGAAACAAAGTATTCAATATGATGCATGAAGCACGAACGATTATTGAAGATGAGTATTCACCATCAAACAGAAGATGTGGTGGTCATATCACTGTTTCTGTAGATGGAATGAATGGTTATGAGTTGATGGATGCAATGCGTAAGAACTGCGGTATATTGCTTGCATTGTTTCGCCATAGGTTAGGCAATCAATATTGCAATAAGAACATCACCATGAGACATGAACGTAACTCTAGAAGACGAGTACGAATGATGGGAGGAAGACATCACAAGTATACTGTAGCTAAACCAATGACACATGCATTGGAGTTTAGATTGCCATCACGATTTCAATCTGTTAAGCAGATGATGAGACGTTATGAGATGATGTATGTGATAGTTGACCACAGTATCAATTCACCGAGAGGAAGCCATAAATCGCTTCTAAAAAAGCTAAAGCCAATCTTGATGTCTATGTACGAACAAGACGAGTCTAAGGTCTTAGAGATGATGGAATTGGCGGAGTCATTTCGCAAGACAATTATCTCAAACAAAATCATTCCACAAACACAAAGATGGATTGACCCAAACAATCAAATGTCTGATTTTTGGGATAGAGATTGCGTAAGGCAATACTAACAGCAAAGGAGCCGAAAGGCTCCGCTGTCTACGGATGTGTATTCGTACTGACGAGACCAAAAGGTCGAAACAGCTAACTTAAATTTATTCATTATGATAGGCAAATGTATTGCATCAGTAAAATCTCATGGAGGTAATTATACCTTATACAAGATTGAGTTCAAGAGCGAAAAACACTTTAGTAATTGGTATGACAGTGTAAGTAAATACGGAAAAGTAATCGGTGTCTTCGAAGACACAAATAATTAAAATCAAATATTATGAAGTTCAAAAAATCAAATCCAAGGAAACAGATTATGCCCAATGGCACAAGAAAAGAATTGGTAGTCGGAGACTGTGTAGTGAGAGCAATTGTTCACGCTACAGACAAAGGGTACAAGGAAGTGTTTAAAGAGTTAACCGAGTATGCATTGCATCATCCATCGTGTATGCCAATAAACTTTAGAGAGGTGTACGAGGATTACTTGTACGATTTAGGATTCACTAAGCACAAGCCCAAAAAGAACAGCAAAGGCAAGACGTATTCCGTTAAGAACTTTCCAACAAGCGAAGGCAAGAGATACATTGTACTTACAAGAAGTCATTTAACAGCTATCGTAGATGGTGAACATCTTGATACTTGGAATTGTGGTTCTTACAGAGCAAACTCATATTACGAAATATAAATTAAATATTATGAAAGCAACAATTAAAAAAGTAGTAAACGAATTAAAACAATATGCTAAGGCATTTCATTCAATAAACAGATAATTATGAAAGTATATATAGACTATATGGATTGCAAGAACAGTTTTAAACCAACAAGAAAGTATTTTAAAACGTATAACGATGCAATGAGTTTTATGATTAAAACTTTTGACAAGGTGAACAGTGATTTAATTAATTTTATTTAAAACCAATATTATGAAAACAAAAAAGGGATTAACCTATGTAGAAAAAGGCACGGGAGAATTTATCAAAGGTAAAGAGGTGATGCATGTAGATGTGTATACCAAGGAAGAGATTGAGACAATCAGTCAAAGAAAAATAGATGTAATAAAACAAATTGCATCAGCAGTAATTATAATACTATACATTGCATTTGTAGTGTATTGTTTAACTAATCTTTAAAAACAAACAAGATGAACGAGTTAGAAAAATTAATCAGAGCAAACAAGATTTACAATTCGATGGATGGAATTTATACCTCAAGAGAGTTTCACGGTGCGGGAGACTACCTATGCAAGTTCCATAACAAGTACGGAACGATTAATCCTAGTGAATTTAAAAAATTATTAAAATAAATTAGGAATTGTTAATTAATTAAACTATCATTGTAAAAGTGATACACAACATTTAAACATTTTTTATTATGAGTTACAAATTAGATACTACAACACCATTTTACAAAGAGTTAACAGACGAGGACGCTTACTTCCAATTCAACGGAAGAGCAATGCAAAGAGCAATGTACAATCTGTACGTGAGCAAGAGAGACATAGGTCTTAATGCGATAGGGATGAAGCCCCACAGCAATTGGAGGGTTAGAGATGTCAAGAATTACTTCGGCATCAAGGGGAACAAGAAAGTACTGCTAGATAACTTTATGAAGCTATTCAATCATATTGAGATGCTCAGAGAACAGCAAGCCAAGGAGTACGCAGAAGAGATGCGTAGAAAGTAAGTATAACTGATGAGACTTCAATAGTCGAAACACGGATTCATTCCGTGTCTTATACAAACCGAGTTCTGTGTCTTCGAAGACACTACTCACAAATTTATTACTTACTATGTGTATTATTATTATCAAACAGAAATCAGAAAAGATTCCAATGGAGAGACTCAAGACTTCAGCACGAATTAATCCTCATGGATTGGGGATTGTATGGCTAGATACTTTTGAGTTGACTTACCAAGAATCTAAAGACTACGCTCAGTTGCACACTGAGAGACCATTTATTGCTCACTTCCGTTATGCTACTGTGGGTAAAATCAACAGAGAGAATATGCATCCATTTGTATGTGGCAAGAACAGAGATGAGTTGCTTATGATGAACGGAACAATCAGAGGGTTGGGTGATGCAGAGACTTGCGACACCAAGGTTCAAGCACGTATGCTAGGTGATATGCCAAGAAGCGAATGGAAGGCAGAGTTGGAACAGCACGAAGCTAGATTCGTTAGTATCAACAGACGAACACGAACGTTTCAGATATACAACAGAGACGCTTACTTCAAGAGAGATGGTGTTTGGTATTCAAAGGCTAACGTATTAGAAGACCATGTGATTGGTGTGTACGGAACGCTCAAAAAGAACTACTCTAACTACAACAGATACTTGCAGTCAAGCAAGTACTTAGGTAGAGGCAAGACAGTTGACAAATACCCCTTATTGATAGATGGGTTGCCATATTTAATTGAAGACAAAGGTGTAGGTCATAACGTAGAGATTGACATCTTCAAGGTTGATGACAATAAGTTAAAAGACTTGGATAGATTAGAAGGTCACCCGAATTGGTACAGAAGAAAGCAAGTACCTATCAAGCTGAACAGCGGTAAAACTGTTAGCTGTTGGGTTTACTTTAACTTGAAAGAATTACCACATGGTGCACAAATGCATCAAAGCTATACACAGCAAGTGTTTAGACCATCTACGTATACATTCAAAGACCAAGTTGAATGTACACAGCAGATGATTTGGGATGATGCTTTCGAGACTGAAGATGACTTTGATGCGTTTAAGAGTGCTGTAGATGACGCATTCAATGTTGAAGATGACTTTGATGTGCTGAACGAATCAGCGATGTGTGTGAATTGCTACTCAGACTTAGTTGTTGATGAGCACGAGATATCAAACTCTACATATCACTGCCCGCAGTGTAACGAGAGTTTTACAGAACAAGAGGTTGTAGTTAACCTTTAGTTTTCTATGTAGTAGTAGAAAGAGAGGGTGTCTTCAAAGACACTCTCGGTACACGGATGAGTGTTCGTGCTGATGATTCCAAAAGGATGAAACCGAAACATTAAATTCATTTATTATGAAACAAATTAAAAAAATTAAAGAAACAGGGGAAACTCTTGTTTATTATTTCGAATGGGTAGAAGAAAGTTCTTCAGCTGTTAAGAAAAAAGGAGTGCAATCAAGTTCAGACAGTTTAATTTCAGGTGTAGAAGTTAATGCAAGTATACCTAGTGATGAAACACAGCATTTACTTTCAACACAAGCAAACACAAATAGATTAGTGGAGGCTACAGTACAAAACACCGAGTATTCAAAACAGCAGTTAGCAAGCCAAGGATATGTCTTGAGCAATATTTGGCACGTTCAAGATGTGCTTCAAAACTATGAAGAGTTAACCGTAGAACAAGCAGAAGAGGTTCTTGAGAACGCTCTTAACAATGAACGAGTAATGGAAAGAATCTTCGAGCAGATAGATATCGAGGTTGAATTAATTAAAAAAGATAAATAAGATGTATAGAAGATTATTAATACAAAAGATACAACAGTTGATAGACAAGCTACCAACAAGCAAGAAAAGAAAACAAGCTAAAGAGGACTTACTAAAATTGAAGTTAAGTTCTGATGATAAATTTTTTATTTCATTGGCTAATAAATATAAAAACATAAAAGATAAATAAAATGGACATATTAATAAGCAATTTGATTAGAAGTGGAAGAGAAGTTGAAGAACTCCTTGAATTTAATGAAGTGGAAGAAGATGATAAAGACTTATTTGAGTTAAAAAGACTACTTGATGATGCGATTTCTCAAGCATACGGAATAAAACACAAATGGACTGAAAGAATATTAGGATTAAAAGATATAGATAACTAAATAATTAAACTAAACAAGATGAGAACAGAAACACAAATGTACAGAGTAATGTGGGTTAACCCTGACGGATACGGTGAGATGAACGCTGATGGATTCAGCACATTCGATGAAGCAGAAAAGTATTTTGAAGAACTATCAGATGACTTTATTGATGAGACATACTACGTTGAGCCTTATATTCACGTAGAGAGAACTTATGCCAATCCTAACGCAGTAGATGGATGGGAAGATATATATCAATTAGATGAATAAAACAATTAAAAACAAATATTATGAAAGTACAAATTAGTCAAAGGTATGTTTACCACAGAGTAGGAACAATAGAAATTGAAATAGATAAAGATAAGTATCAAGATTGGATTAAGGAAAACAATTACGATATTGAGGACTTAGATTCCTATTTATCTATGAATGAAGATTTATGGGAAGAGCAAATAGATGAAGCAACATCAAGTTCAGAACTTGAATTTGGTTTCGGTTTAGGATATTGTGCCAATGAACACTACAATATAATCTTTAATGAGCAAGACAGTGAGTCTGAAACTTGTTACGATTGCAAAGAATTAAGAATTGGAGGGCATTTATAAATAAAATTAAAGGGGTGTCTTCGAAGACACTCCTTTACCGTATGCAAGTGATTGCTTGCACTGATGATTCCAAAAGGATGAAACGGAAACCTTTAAAATAAACGTATGAACAGTTTAGAAAAATTTTTACAAAAAAATGATGATGATTTGAACGCAAGGACAAATCTTAAAACTCCTTCAAGGGTTAGTGATTCGATACAATGTCTTACAACGTTAGACAAGGTGCAAGAGATTATATCAATAACATCTATAACACACAAGGATGACATCTACCTTCGCAAAAAGCTTGAGGAGTTAGAGCAACAAGTTATTAACCAAATAGACGTAAATATAAAATGAGAGTAACAACAATAATAATAGCATTCGTACTAATAGTTCTTTGGGTTTTTATTATATTTGAGATATGTAATGCAAAGGAATTTAGTGAATTATATGGATACAAAGAAGATAAAAACAAAGAATTATGAGTTTAGATACACACAATGAACCATTAAAGATTACATTAGAATTTTATAACAAGAAAATATCAACTGAAGTAGACCATTCAGATTTAAAACTTGATGAGCTTCACGAGTTATGGGTTGGGATTCTCAAAGGTATGGGATACCATAGCGATACAGTAGATGAATTTTATGAGTAGAGATACTAACATTAAAGATAAAAACAATAATTAAAGATAGTAAAAACAGATATATTATGTTATACGAAAAAAAATATTACGAGCCAACGAGTTACAGAGATTTGGTAATAGATGTTCTAAGCGAACAGCACGAGTTATTGTCGATTGGTATTCCTTCAAGGTCTTATTGGACACGATTTGATGAGGAACACTTAGAAAGACTGATGCACGTACTTTCTATTGCAATATTTGAAAGTAAGTTAAACAAAAATAACTAAGAGTATGATTATTACAAAGGACAATTTTATATGGAAAGAAGTTTCTGACTCGGCAATAGATTTATTTAGAGCTAACGCAGTAGAACTATTTGCAGTTCACCACGATGAATCAGAAAGCTTATTGGAATCTGAAGATGAGATTAATTTCTGCGGAGATAACAATATACCTATATGTATAGAAGTTGGAAAGCTTCCAAAAAAATACACGGATGCTTGCTCTTGGAACAACACAGAGAAAAGACTTATAGATAATTATTGGTATGTAAAAATATCAGATATTTCTAAGTAAAATATTTGGTAGTGATACAGAATTATACTATATTTGAACAATTATTAAACTTTAATTTATTAAAATGGAAAGACTAAATATTATAGACTTTGATGCGGGTATTGAGAGCTCTCAAGAAAAACCCGACAAACACTACTTAGTAAGGTTAGACTTACTAAAAGAGGCAAGCAAGAGAGAAAAAAAGTATGCTTGGTTAGATACGGGTAGGATGATGAGTATAAATGATTACAAAAAAAACTACCTTGAACAAGATAGTAAAATCTCTTACAACAATTTCAAACTTTTAAGTAATTGCAAAGACATAATGAGGTATGGAGGTTGTTTAATAATACAGCTCCTAGATACAGATTTATGTGTTGCTATTATTATTAAAGAGAACGAGCAAGGTATTCAAAAAAAAGTTTTTCAAAAGAAAACTATCGCAGAGTGCGAAGAATTATTGTATAACAGTATAAAAGAATTTATTTAAGATGGGAAAATCAAGCCAAGAATTTATGAGACAAAGAGAACAAGAACCTACAAACATACACCTTGTGTCTTCGAAGACACAAATGGATGATTTATTTAGGTATTTTGGAGAAATTTTTTCACACAGAAAAACATACAAAGATGAAGAAGCAAATTTTTAAGAGTTACGCGGAAAAGATTTCAACTCTATATGATATAAAGTTGAGTTCATTATTCAAAAAGAATAAAACAAGAGAGATAGTAGAAGCTAGGCACATGCTATATTACTTGTGTAAAGAAAGAAACATGAAGATAATTCAGATAAAATCTTTTATGCAAGAACAAGGATATAAAACAGCACATACTACTATTATGTACGGAATAAAAGTAGTTGAGCAAAATAAAAAAATAGACCAAGACTACCAAGAATTTATAAATAATATAAACAATGAGTTACAACCTACAAGATGTTTTCAATCAAGCTAATTCAGACTACAACACAGCTAAGATAAATTCTAAGTGTTGCAACTCTATAGTTTCAAAAGGAGTTAAGATACAGAAGGAGCTAGAGACAAACCAAATAACCATATACAACACACATTTAGGTGGTGATTTTTATAAGGAAATAGACACTAATCAGTATCATATTTTCGAAAGAAAAGGTTGGGTTTATGGTAAATATTTTATATCTTTGTGTAATTATCGTACAAAACTTGATGTTATTGAAAAGAGAATAAAGAATGAAATTAACACAAGAAAAAACGGAAGATATATAATAGGTCTCAAAGAAATGAGAGAGTATTACTTACTAAAGTTTTCCGAATCAAGTAAGATTATCAATCAATTAAATTAAATAAACTATGTCAAATTCAAAAACAAAATCAGTGTTTGAAACACTGTCAGCCATCAACGTAAATGATAAGGTTGAAAAGAAGAATGGTTTAACTTACTTATCTTGGGCTTGGGCTTGGGGAGAAGTTAAGAAGAACTATCCTAACGCAACGTATGAAGTTCAGTGTGGAGATTCAGACTTGCCATACGTATACGATGAGAACCTTGGGTATATGTGTAGAACTATCGTTACAATAGAGGGCGAGGCATTAGGTATGTGGCTACCCGTTATGGATGGAAGTAACAAAGCTATGAAAGACAAGCCTTACGAGTTTCAAACAAGGTATGGAACTAAGAGTGTTGCGGGTGCAACTATGTTCGATATCAACAAGACTCTTATGCGTTGTCTAGTTAAGAACTTAGCAATGTTTGGATTAGGTCACTACATTTATGCGGGAGAAGACTTACCCGAAACAGAGAGCGAGACTCCAAAGGTTACAGTAGCTCCTAAGAAGGAAGTCAAAACAATCAAACTATCAAAGGGTGATGCGAATTGGGATAAGGTATTGAAGTACGTGGTGGCTAACAAGTCTGCGGGTGCTGATAAATTAATTTCTCAACTCAAGACTAAGTACGGATTCACAGCTACTATTGAGAAAGAGATTCAAAAAGCTATCGCATAATGAAAGATGTAATAGAGAAGCTAAAAGATGACAAGTATTACTATGGAGAGGGAGGTAAAAAATTCCTCTCTAATAGTGATATAGGTACTCTTCTTACTAATCCGAGGGAGTTCGGAGTTAGTAGACCCGACAATCAAAACTTTGCAAAAGGTAGATATTTTCATCAGCTATTAATAGAACCCGACAAGGCTAGTGAAGTGGTAACGATAGATTCATCATCACGTAATACAAAGCTTTACAAGGAAGCTATTGCTGATATGGGTGTAGAGGTTGCCTTGCTAACTAAAGAGGCTGAGGAGGTTGTTAATTTAACCGATACCATGAAGAATAACCTATACTTTTTTGACAATATATACAAGGATGGAAACATCTACGAAGAACCTGCTGTTAAAGAGATAATGGGGCTTATGTGGAAGGGTAAAGTGGACATCGTATGTGATGATATGCTTATTGATTTAAAGACAACAAGCAAGCTAGCTGACTTTAAGTGGAGTGCTAAGAAGTACAACTACGATAGTCAATGCTTTATATACCAACAGTTATTTAACAAGCCTTTGATATTCTTTGTAATAGACAAGACATCTCATCAGATGGGTGTATTCAGACCTACTGAGGAGTTTATTAAGGGCGGTGAAGAGAAAGTTAAGAGGGCGGTTGAAGTATACAATACCTTCTTTGGGGATAACCCTAAGGAAGAACTGTCAAGCTATTTTATAGATGAATATCTTTAGAAGATTAGTGTCTTCGAAGACACAAAAAAAACGTGTTATGTGGTTTCAAATTCCAATGGATTGCATTACACGAGAAGAGAAACAAGAAGTTATCCTTCAAACTATAGAAACATTGGAAAACCAAATAAACATTATTAGTTATGAGTAACACAGAAAAAGTATTTGCAAACGGATTTTCATTCAAAAGAAGAGAGGGTGCTCCCGATTTTGTAATTGGGCAACAATCAATTAAAGTTGATGAAGCTATTGCATTTTTGAAAGAGAACCAAAAAAATGGTTGGGTAAATCTAAATGTAAACAAAGCACGTAGTGGAAAACTATATGTAGAGTTAGATACATTTGAACCAAAGAAACAAAAAGAGGTATCAGACTTCTAACCAACTAACAATCAGTCATTTAAAGGGTATCATTGGTACCCTTTTTTTGACCCCTAATGTTAGGTATGTAAAATAATCCCTAATATATACTGTATATATTTTTTTTATATATATATTTATTTTATATTCGTATTATCGTTTTTAAAATCTACATTTTCAACACTGTTGTTGATAATCAATTAGTTAACTAATTAAATTTAACATTAAATCTACACTACTATGTCACACATCATCACAATCTTCCGAAACATCCACGAAACATCTACACCTTTTCATAGAGGGGTGGTTGGTATTCTTAATAGAATAAAAGATGGAGCAACTAAGGAAGTGGTAAAGAAAATAAGACTTGAGAAAGACAAGTCACAACGTAACGAACTTAAGAAATCATTACCATCAATATGTTTTTCGGGTAAGTTCACTAAAAGAAATGACTCATCATTGCTAGAGCACAGCGGATTAATATGCTTAGACTTTGATGGCTATGAATCCAAAAAGGATTTACTACAAGACAAGGAAGTTATATCAAAAGACAAGCACACATTCTCTGTGTTTATTTCACCATCAGGTAATGGTCTTAAGGTACTTGTTAAGATACCGCAAGACGAAGAGAATCACGTAAAGTATTTCAACTCTCTTGAGAAACGTTTCAACAGTAAGTACTTTGATAAAACTTGTAAGAACTTGAGTAGAGTTTGTTATGAATCTTATGACCCTTTAATTTACGTGAATGAAAATTCAAGTGTATGGGATAAGATTGAAGACACAGAGTACAGAGAAGTTGTAGTTCATCAAGACTCTCCAACGATACCAATCACAGATGAGAATAAGGTTGTTGAGATTTTAATGAAGTGGTGGCTTAAGAAGTATCCAATGGTTGAAGGTCAGCGAAATCAAAACACATACATTCTTGCAATGGCATTGAATGACTACGGAATTAATAAGAGTCTTGCAATGTATGTTATGAATCAGTTTACAACTCAAGGGTTCACTGCTCAAGAAATACAAAGAACTATTGATAGTGCATACAGCAACAGTCAAAACTTTGGAACAAAATACTACGAGGATGAAGAGAGAATAAACCAAATCAAAGCAAAGCTTAGAAGAGGGGTTTCAAAAAAGGAGGTTCGTCATCAGCTAGAAGAGGCACATATTGATGGCGATGTTATAGAGTCTGTTTTGAATCGTGCTGAAGAAGAGAACAAGGCAAAAGTATTTTGGACAAAATCAGATAAGGGAGTTATTAAGATAGTGCACATTTTGTTTAAGCAGTTCTTAGAAGATAATGGGTTCTATAAGTATTGCCCCGAAGGAGGTCGTAACTATGTGTTTGTAAGGGTAGAGAATAACCTTATAGACCATACGTCAGAGAAAGAAATAAAAGATTTTATACTAAATACATTGATTACTATTGATGACTTGTCAGTGTACAATTACTTTGCAGAAAATACAAGGTACTTTAGAGAGGAGTTCTTGACTCTTCTTTCAACAGTGGACATCTACTTTATAGAGGACACTAAAGATACAGCATACTTGTACTACAATAACTGTGCTGTTAAGATTACAAAGAGTGAGATACTACCTATTGATTATATGGATTTAGGTGGATACGTTTGGAAAGACCACGTAATTGATAGAACATTTAATCTATGTAGTGGTGATGGTTGTGACTATCAAAAGTTCTTATCTAAAATTAGCGGTGATGATGAGTCAAGGTTGAGGTCTATGGAAAGTACAGTAGGCTTTCTTATGCACGCACATAAAAACTTATCATATTCACCCGCAGTAATTCTTAATGACCAAGTTATATCTGACAATCCCGAAGGAGGTACAGGTAAGGGTTTGTTTATGAATGCATTGTCTAACATGAAGAAGTTAGTTGTTATTGATGGTAAGTCTTTTACTTTTGAACGTTCTTTTGCTTATCAGTTAGTGTCTGCAGATACACAGATACTTTGCTTTGATGATGTAAAGAAACACTTTGACTTTGAAAGATTGTTTAGTGTTGTAACAGAAGGATTAACTTTAGAGAAGAAGAATAAGGATGCAATCAAGATACCATTTAGTAAGTCACCTAAGATAGCAATCACAACTAACTATGCCATCAAGGGTAGTGGTAACTCATTCGCTAGAAGAAAGTGGGAGCTAGAGTTTCATCAACATTACAATAAAGATTTCACTCCGCTAGATGAGTTTGGAAGATTGATGTTTGGAGATTGGGATGACGATGAGTGGTGTAGCTTTGACAACTATATGATAGAGTGCTTGCAGTCTTATCTAGATAAAGGATTAGTAAAAAGTAAATTTGTTAACCTAGAGATACGTAAGTTAGGTCAGACTACTAACCACGAATTTATTGAGTGGTGTGGTATTATTGATGGAACTCCAAATCCAAAACTAAAAACAAATACCCGAATCTATATGCAGGTTCTTTATGCTGATTTTATCGAAGACTATCCTGACTATGCACCTAGAACTAAGATGAGTTTATCTAGAACTAAATTCTATAGGTTCTTACAAGCCTATGGAGATTTCAAAGATGGGATTGAGTTTGAGAAAGGTAGAGACTCTTCAGGTAATTGGATGATACTTAAGGAAAAGGAAGTTGAGTATGTATTAGA
>Ga0208303_1000816_pt1 | contig 12702 bp, 23 predicted proteins | sample CB_VirMetaG_2_FD_184537 | JGI IMG/M metagenome (GOLD analysis project Ga0208303, IMG submission 184537) | Freshwater to marine saline gradient viral communities from Chesapeake Bay - CB_1504_2 Viral MetaG (SPAdes) (version 4) | ecosystem: Environmental > Aquatic > Marine > Coastal | place: USA... | reverse complement strand
TTTGAAAATGGTAGCCCTACAAAGATACAAAGAATAAGTAGTGTAAATGATTTACTTTCTTCTAGTTGGTTTAGTTCAACTACTGGAGATGGCTTAGTAACTAAAAGTATAAGTGGAGACTCTTGTATAGGTACTGTATATATAGATAATACTAAGTTAGTTAATTATGAGTCGTATACTATTTATGGTACTTTCTACAATCCTAAGAGACCTGATGAGGGGTTATTAGTTGAAAGTGGAGACAGTTTTATAACAGAAGGAGGAGACTTTTTAATAGAAGATTTTTAATATATAATATAATAAGATGGCAAGTAAAAAATTTACTGAATTACCAGCGGTTACAACCGATCCAAACGAAGATAGCGTAATAGCTGTTAGTGTATTTGATGGTGTTACTACATATACAAGTGAAAAGCTAACACTAAAGCAAGTTAATAAAGCGTCTAGTAATGCTTTTGCAACTTTAACAGATAGTGCTACCGTTACTTGGGATATGGATGTAAGCGATAATGCAGAAGTTACTATAACTGCTGATAGAACATTAGCTATATCTAACGCAAAAGAAGGTCATGTAGGTATACTAAAAGTAATACAAGATGGTACGGGTGGATGGGCTTTAACACTACCTGCAAATAGTAAAGTAAGCGGAGGCGGTGCAGGTGCTATAACTCTTTCTTCTCCTGCTAACTCAGAAGACGTATTATCTTATATATATGATGGTACTGATTACTTATGGACTTATGGAAGAAATTATAACTAATAATTATGAGTAGAGTCTACTTTTACTTGTTAAATCAAGATAAAAATGTTTTAACATTTCAAACGAATACAGACGTACCTACAGATACGTTTGCACCCTTCTTAATAAGTGCAAATCTTGCTACATGGGAGTTTGTAGACGGCACAAAATTTATAGATAATAACACTTTAAATATATCAGCTAGAACAGGTTTACCTAGTGTACCGACTTCTCTAGGAGATAATGAGCTTAATGGGGTGGCTCAAGATGTAAAAGTGTCAATAGTAGGAGATGATTTTAGTACTATTACAGATATGGAACTAAGCAACGACAATATAATAAATACTTTTGATGCTTCGAAGTTAACAGGTATGGATGATTTTAGAATTAACTCTAATCCTGGATTAACTAAAATAATAAACCCTTCATCATCTACACCTATAACTAATTACTATGTATATTTATGTGGGTTAGTAGGTAACCTAGATGTCAGTATGATGCAGTTAGGCGGTACTTTTCAAGCCTACAACAATCCACTACTAACAAGTATTACAAATCCCATATCAAGTGAAGTATTTAGTAATTATAGAGTTCAATTATGTGGGTTAGAAGGGGAATTAGATGTATCAGGGTTAACAGGGTTAGGAGGTTTTTTCTATGCTTATAGTAACGGATCGTTAACAAGCGTTAAAAATCCAACATCAAATGAATTAATAACACGTTATAGGGTTTATGGGTGTAATATAACGGGTGTTCTTAATGTGTCAGGGTTAACAAGGTTATCAGGAGAATTTAGAGCAGATGGAAATAGTTTATTAACAGGGGTTACATTCCCTCCGTCTGATGAGGTATTTAATAAGATTTATATATATAACTGCGATTCTGGGTATATAGATTTTACGGTTATGACTAATTGTATGGATTTAAATAATAGTGATGTAAGATTAGAAGATAATTTAATGACAACGGCAGAAGTAAATCAAATTTTAGTAGATATAGATAGTATAACGGATGGTCTTTATACAGGTAGGAGCATAGATATATCAGGAAATAATGCAGCTCCTGATGGTAGTAGTGGTGGATTTGATGGAGACGCAGCCATAGTGAGTTTAGCGACAAAGAACATAACAGTAACAGCAACACTTTAATAATGAGTTTTACAAAACAAACAATAAACGGAGTAGAATTAAATGTATCAGATGATATATTTCAATGTAAGATAATACATATTAACAATAATATAACTTTCTTTGATTTTAATAAAGGGATTACTTATACTATTAGCGATGCTTATGGTAGTGTAGACTTCTTAGAAATAATAGATTATATTAATGATAATAGTATTGATAAAGATTCTATATTATTACAAGATAAAGAACAGTTCTTATCTAATGCTTTAATAGGTAATGAGGGTAACCAAACTATAATAGATTTTGTTAATACTTTAAACTTTGAACAAATAGAAGAATAAAATGCCTATAATATCAGAAAGTACATTTCAAAAATTTACATTACTAGAAAGTAAAACGGTTGTAATAGATAATTCTACTATAGGTAGTGATTCAAATGAGTGTACATTCGAGCTACCTGTATTTGCATATCCTGTAGATACAACAGATACGTATAGAAATGATTTCACTTCTAGTTTATTATCTTTAAGTAATAGATATAGCAGCCCTGAATTTTATTTAGAAAAACAAAACGGATGTACATGGGATGAAGTAGCACAATTAACAGATACCACTTACGGAATACCTTATACTTTTACTTCTTTGCCTAAATGGGCTGGATTTAGAGTTCAATGGCATAAGGTTTATACTGCTGAAGGTGTAGGATGTTATAGAATTAGACAAGAATATACATCTATTGTAGATGCAGAAGTATTTGTAAACTATTCTTATAAGTATAATCTTAAATTATTTACAGCAAATCAAGCGGATAAAACAACTAAATTAAATTATACTATTAATGGTGGTTTAATTGGATCTACTTTAGATTCATCTACTAAAATAGATTATAAAGATAATGTATGGGAGCGTGAAATTAGACTACCTCAAAGTTCTTTTATGTTCGAAAGTTCAGAGTATGAAAGGGAGTTTACAAGGTATAAGAATGGTGGTCAAGAGTGGACTATAGACAATCAAGTAGAAACGATACAATATAACGTAAGGAGAATACCTTATAGTTTACATAGAGAGATTAAAATTACTGCTTTACAAAGTGGAGAGCTTTATATTAGTGATTATAATTTAAGTAATCCTAAGCCCGATATGTACAACTTTAAAAGAGTTATTTGTTCTAGTGAGTATGCTCCAATATGGGGACAATATAATACTTATTCTCCAGTACAATTAACATTTAAAGACTACTACGAAAACTTACAGCGTAAAAGATGTTAGATTAGGTTTTTTTGTTTTTTTCTCCTAATCGCAAAAGCCTTCTTAATTGAAGGTTTTTTTGTTTATATCAATTAAATAATTATCGTATCTTTGTATTTATGAAACGTGATATTACAAGTTATTTAGGAATACTATTTATATTAGTATCTTTATCTTTATTTACATTATATTTAGTAATGGCTTTCCAACACAAAGAAGCTGTAGGGTTAAAATCTTATTATATATGGGGTAGTGCTTTGGTAGGATTAACCTTAGTTATAATGCCACAAGATAAAATAGTACAATTAGTATTTGATTTTTGGGAGGCTATAATAAAAAAGATAACTAAATGAAAAAGATAATTATTTTAATAGCGTGTACGTGCTTATATTCTTGTATATCAACTAACATACCTAAGAATGAAAAGAAAGCTAAGAAACGACTTAATAAACATCTTACAAATGTCAGGAAAATTATTAACGTATACCCTGATTTGTCAGATACTACTATTATACTTATTCATGATACTATTACATTAGAGTCTCATAGCGTAGATACTTCTTTTATTAATAAATTAGATACTGCTTTTATAGATAAGTTATTATTTGATTTTTTAAGTGAAGGAGACGGTACAGAAGTAAAAGAAAGAGTAAAAATAGTAAGAGATAATATAATAGTAGAAGTGTTAAAAGATACTTCTTTTGTTTATAGTGATTCCTTAATACATTTTACTTTCATAGTTAAAGGTGGTAGATATTATTTTAAGAATACGGTAAAAGAAAGAGCTGTTTCTTATGTTTCAGAGACTAAAAACGTGATAGATACGGACTGCGATATTAAAAAAGACTTTTGGAAAGATTATAAATTTTGGTTGCTTTTACTCTTATTACTAATAATAGGCATTATTAGAGGTAAATTTAAATAAAATTATTATATTTGCAATGGTGTTCGGATTAATTACCCGATGCAAAAGGTTTACTAACTACCTGCACCATCTCAATTTAAAGTTAGATTAAAAAAGTAGTATGAAAAATCAACAAGAAATTTGGAAAGATATACCTAATTATGAGGGATTATATCAATGTAGTAATTTAGGAAGGGTTAAAAGTTTAAGGTTTAATAAAGAGAAAATATTAAAACAAGGAATTGGGCATTGTGGTTATAGCCAAGTTGTTTTAAGTTTAAACAATGAAAAACGTACAATTGCAACTCATAGACTTGTAGCAAATTCATTTTTAAATAACCCAAAAAAATTAAGTTGTGTTTGCCATAAAAACGATAATAAAACGGACAGCTTTGTAGAAAACCTATTTTGGGGATCTCATAAAGACAACATGATGGATAAGGTGAAAAAAAATAGGCAAGCAAAGGGAGAAAACATAGGAAGCTCTAAGCTTCGCTCTGCAGATGTTTTAATTATTAAAGAATTATTGAAAAGTAATTTAAAACAAAAGGAAATTGCTATTAGATTCAATGTTTCTCCTGTAGCTATATCTTACATTAAGCATAGAAAAACATGGCACTAAAATTAATTATTCTTATATTAGCGATTATTAAGAGTAAAATGGAGTTAAAACCTTAATTAAATAAAGAACTATGAACAGAAAAAAAAGAAAAGTAAGACATCTTTTAAATGGTGTTAAAGAAAAAGCTACAAATACTCTTAGAGTTAGGCTTTATGAAGATGAAATAGAGGTAATAAACAACATTAGAAGCCTTAGAAAAGAGGCTATTGACTTAGGGCAAAACCCTGATGATGTTAAGCATGGGTGGGTTAAGTCTAAAGATGCTAGTTTATTTATTAAAAACCCTAATTTTGAAGGGCAATTAGATAAGCAAAGGGAATTTAAAGATAGTCTAATTAAAAGCCTTAAAGAACATTCTCCTACTTACGAAAAGATAAAAAGAGATAAACAAAAAGAAGGGCATTTATTAGTGATAGATCCAGCTGACGTACACATAGGTAAGCTATGTAGTTCTTTTGAAACTGGAGAAGATTATAATAGTCAAATAGCAGTACAAAGAGTATTAGAAGGTGTAGACGGCATAATAGAAAAGTCTAACGGATTTAATATAGATAAGATTAACATTATATTAGGTAATGACATACTTCATGTAGACAATCCTAGAAACACTACTACAAGTGGAACAGGTCAAGACGTTAGCGGTATGTGGTATGATAACTTTTTAATGGCTAAGAATGTTTATGTAGATGTAATAGATAAGTTATTATTATTAGCTGATGTACATATAACATTTAATCCTAGTAACCATGACTATATGAGTGGGTTTATGTTAGCAGAAGTAATACAAACACATTTTAGAAACTGTAATAATATAACATTTGATTGTAGTATAGCACATAGAAAATACTTTACTTATGGTAATAGTCTAATAGGCACTACTCATGGAGACGGTGCAAAACAAATAGATTTAGGTAGTTTAATGAGTGTAGAGGCTAAAGAGTTTTGGGCTTATAGTGAACATAGATATTTTTATACACATCATATACACCATAAAACAAGTAAAGATTTTATTAATGTAACTGTAGAAAGTTTAAGAAGCCCTAGCCCTGCTGATAGTTGGCATCATAAACAAGGATATGTAAACACTCCAGCGATTGAGGGGTTTATACACCATAAAGAAAAAGGACAAATAGCAAGGTTAACACATTATTTTTAAGATATGAAATATAATTTAAGTAATAGAAGCAAAACAAGATTAGAAGGTGTACACCCTTTTCTTATTGCTGTAATAAATGAAGGGTTAAAAGATAGCCCGGAAGACTTTGGGATACCTATGTATGGCGGTCTTAGAACAAGTGCAGACCAAAAGAAGTTATATGATAAAGGTAGAACTTTAGAAAGCCTAGAGAAAGGGGAAAAAGTAGTAACCTATACAGATGGAATAATAAGAGAGTCTAACCATCAAATGAAAGATTCAGGATATGGTGAAGCCTTTGATGTATATATTTACGATCATGCAACGGGTAGAGCTTCATGGAATGTAGAAAGATTAACTACTTTAGCTATACATTTAATTAAAACAAGTGAAATTGTAAAAGACTCAAATTCAGAGTTTAAAGATATGATTTTAAGCTGGGGTGGGAATTGGAATAAATTTAAAGACTATCCGCACTTTCAAATAGAAAATATTTAGTATCTTTGTACTTCTTCAAAGTATAGTTTTTTTCATAGTTCTTCTATACTGCAAAAGCCCTTCATTATTGGAGGGTTTTTTGTTGCCTATTAATTAAAAAGAAAAATAAATACTAAAATAATTTGCTAGTATTAAAAATTGTATTACATTTGAACTGTCAAAAACGATAAAACTATGAAATCAATAACAGCAAATTTAACAAGTCAAGAAGTACAATTACCCAATAAGAAAACGTATATTTATGATATAGATATAAGCGGTTATAGTACTTATGATGACAATACAAACTATGAAGATATATACGATGTATCTTGTTATATCTTTAGCGTATGGGATTTAGAAGATGAAGATAATGAAGTTTTAAACCCTGAAATTATAGAAAGTATTGAAGCTGAATTAGATTTAGAAGATTTATTAAGAGAACATTCAAATTAAGAATTATGAAAGAATTAGAAGAACTTAAAAAGAAATTAATAGCATTATCTTTAGAAGGTAGTAGCGAAAGTTTTGCTCCATTAGCTACAGTTTATGGAGTAATAAATGAAGAGATTAAAAAACTAAAACAACTTAAAAAATAAAGAATTATGTATTTATCAAAAAAAACTTATAAGACAGTTACGGAATCTAACAAGGTTAAATTTATAGTAGCAAAATCATTAACAGAAGCTAGAATAATGATGTATCAATTAGTAGGTAGTGAAAATTTTACAATTAAAACAATATAGGAATTATGAACAAATTAATTAAAATACAAAGCGAGTTAAAAGCTCCAAAGAATCAAAGAAATAACTTTGGTAAGTATAATTACAGAAGTTGTGAAGATATATTAGAAGCGGTTAAACCATTACTTCTAAAGTATGAATGTAACCTAACTATTAGAGACGAAATACTAGAAGTAGGCGGTTTAGTATTCGTTAATTCAGAGTGCTACTTTTCAGATGGAGAAAACGAGTTACACGTATCCGCTCAAGCTGGTATTAATCCCGACCGTAAAGGAATGGATATAGCTCAATCATTCGGATCATCTTCTAGCTATGCAAGAAAGTACGCTTTAAACGGTTTATTTTTAATAGATGACACTAAAGATGCAGATGCAACTAACGAGCATAAGACAGAAGTTAAAAAGCCTAAAGTATTCACTCTAGCAGATATAGATAGAGCTATAACTTCAGGTAAGCAAAAGGATGCTTTAAAACTTATTGAAAGTGGAGATTATACAGCTACAAAAGAATTAATTGAAAAACTTAAAAAGTAATTATGGAAACACTAGAATATAAAGGGGTAGAGTTTGAAATAGACTACGAATACGACAAAGGACAAAAAGAAATATGTTATCCTACTGATGATGCTCAAGAAGGTATACCTGCTCATTGTATAATAAATGATATAGAATACAATGGAGTTAGTTTTTTAGATGTATTAGAAAATGACATTGAAGAAATAGAAGAAATACTTTTTAAACAATTAAACGATATATAATGATTGTATACAAAGAAATGGAGCAAAGGAGTAACGAATGGTTTAAACTAAGATTAGGAACTATTACGGGTACTAGATTAAAAGAAGTCTTTAAAAGTAATAACTTACCTTTAATAGATGAATTAATAGCAGAAGAGTTGACAGATATTACACCTCCTCCTATTTATGTTAACGATGCAATGCAAAGAGGTATAGACTTAGAGTCTGTAGCTATGGAGTTATACATTAAAGAAAAGTTTGTAGATGTAGAAACTCCTGCATTCGTTAGGCATTCAGATTTAGACTTTATAGGGTTTAGTCCTGATGGGTTAGTTAAGCAAGATGATATGTATGTAGGAGGTGTAGAAATTAAATGTCCTTCAAGTAAAAAACATATTGAGTACATTAGAATTAATAAGATACCTAACGAATATAAGTATCAAGTATTATCTTACTTTATTAATTGTGAAGATTTAGAATATGTAGACTTCATTAGTTATGATGATAGGGTAAAGATTAAGCCTTTGCATATTGTAAGAGTTACTAGGGATGAAATGCTAGTAGAATTACAAGATACTATTAAAGGTATTAATAAATTCAATGAAAAAAGAGCTAAGTATTTTAAACAAATTACTGAATAATGAAAATACTAAATTTATATGCTTGTTTAGGAGGTAATAGATACAAGTGGAACGAAGTAAAAGAAGATATTAAAGTGACTGCTGTTGAATTAGATCCCGAGCTTGCAAGATTATATCAAGAGCGTTTTCCAAATGATAATGTAATTGTAGCAGATGCTCATCAATACTTATTAGACCATTACAAAGAGTTTGATTTTATTTGGAGCTCTCCACCTTGTCCGAGTCATAGCAAAATTAATATAAGCCAATACACAAGAGAAAGTTGGACTCCTCATTTTCCTGATATGAAACTTTATGAGGAAATTATATTTTTAGATACTTATTACAAAGGAAAGTATGTTGTTGAAAATGTAATTCCATATTATGAGCCTTTAATAGCAGCCAAAAAAAGAGGGAGGCATTTATATTGGACTAACTTCAATTTACCTAACTTTCAGGAAAGGGATGCAAAGATTAGAGAATGGCAATTACCTCAATTAGAAAAACATCATAATATTGATTTAAGTGAATACAAAGGAAAACAAAACAAACGTAAAATAGGCAGGAATTTAGTAGACTATGAAGCAGGAAAAACTATCTTTGAAACTGCTTTAGGAATTATAAGAAAAAAAGATATTAAGCAAAGTAATTTATTCGATTAAAATGAACTTATTTAAACAAGTAACACTAGACAGAGCCAACAGGAAAAAAGATAAAAGCGTATCATTAACTTTTGTAACTGACTTAGAGCAATCTTCTGAAGACTTTATGGAAATAGATAAAGCCTTAGATACTGGAGGTATATTATACTATAAGCCTAACGGAGTATTAACTCAAGTAGAAGTAGATGAGATAGATAATACTGATATTGAGTTAGAAGGTAAAACTAAAAGTCAAAGGTTAAGAAATGTGTTATTTGTTTACAATAAGCAGAATGAATGTAAAGATTTTAAAGATTTCTATGCATTAGAGATGGAGAAGATAATAGAACATTATAAGAGTAAGTTAAAGGATGAATAACTATGAATGTATTAGAATTATTTGCAGGATCAAGAAGTATAGGAAAAGAAGCAGAAGCACAAGGGCATAATGTTTTTAGTGTAGACGTAAAAGATTTTGATAATATAGATTTAGTTAAAGATATAGAGTTTTTAACATCTAAAGACATTCCTTTTATACCTGATGTTATTTGGGCTTCTCCACCTTGCACCACTTATTCAATAGCAGCCATTTATACACATAGAGATAATGGAAAACCAAAAACAGATTTTGCAGCTAAAAGCGATAGACTTGTTTTAAATGTATTGAAATTAATTAAAGAATATAATTGCACTTATTTTATAGAGAATCCAAGAGGCTATTTACGTAAGATGCCTTTTATGTTAGGTATTCCAAAAGTTACAGTATGGTATTGTACTTATGGAGACACTAGGGCAAAGCCTACGGACATATGGAGTAATCATATCTATAACTTATTTAATCCTAATGGATGGATTCCTAAACCTATGTGTTTTAATGGTAATGTTAATTGTCATCATGAAGCAGCTCCTAGAGGGAGTAAAACAGGAACGCAAGGATTAAAGAATAATTATGAGCGATCTAAAATACCTAATCAATTATGTAAAGAGATTATTCAATCATTAGAAAATAAATTAAAATAAATATTTGCTAATAGTTGTTTGGTAAATATATTATAACGACATTTGAAAAAGAATAAAAACCCATTAACTTAATCAGGTTTTAAAATCGCATCTTATAAGTAGTTTGATTGGGTATCTACTTTTGATGTTTAAAAACAACTATGAAACAGCACAACATATTCGGAGGAATAGACAATATAGATTCTACTGGAGAGATAATAAAAGAAAAAACAACTATGAACAACACAAATAACTTATTTTGCTATACTGCTGCTATTGGTTTTATATTAGATCAAGCAGACAAGATAACAGGAAGTAAGATATACTTTCAAAAGGTTAAGCAATATGGTAATAGATTTTTAAAAGAGATAGAAAAGCACGAGAATGAATTTGCTAATTATGTAGATGCAGATGTTATGAGTGAAAGCTATCAGATATTCGAAAATGTATTATCTTTAAGTCTTACAATAGATGAAAAAAAGAAGAAGTCTTTTGAGAGAGAAATGAATCAATTAGTAAATAAATATAAATAGATAAATTATGGAAAATGAAAAGAAGTATGTAGGTAGTGGTAAAAGCTCAAATGAGTTCTTTACAAACATTACAATCGAGTTAACTAATGAAGACCTAAAGAAAGGTATTTATGACTTTAACGGTAAGAAGTATGTTAATTTAACAGTAGGTAAAAAGCGTGAAGCAGACCAATATGGTAAGACTCATTACGTATGTTTAAATGAATATAAGCCTGAAGAAAAAGCAGAAGTAAAAGAAGAAGATCCTTCTGCTTTACCATTTTAAATAAGTTAAACAATTAAATAATAAGCTATGAAAAAGACAGTAATAATATACTTTGCAGGTGTTGTTTTAAGTTGGGGGATGGGTGTTAACTATTTAAAAATCAGCCGTAATAGACCTTTAATTTATAGAGATATAGCTTTTGCTTCTGGAATGTCTATTTTATCATGGATTAATGTAGCTGCTCTTTCTATATTACATTTAGGGGAGTTAGATATATGGGATAAAGAAGTTAAATTAAACTAAATAAAACAATAGATATTAAATAATTATTGTATCTTTGTAATAGTTACTTCATCTCACTTTAAGAGTAGCTAAGAAATTAAAACATTAAGCCTTTTGGTGGATTCCTTGTGAGATGGGATGAAATTGAAAGGCTTTTTTATGTTAAAAATTAAATTAAATTATTATGAAGATTACATTTGAAAGAAACAAAGGTTATTTAAATTATGAAAGTTTAGAGTTAGATTACGAAAATGGGGATGATGAGTTTCTTTTAACCGCTTCACATATTTGTGATGACACATTTACAACTAAAGTAGGCGAAACAACAAGTACATGTATAGTTTTAGACAAAAATACACTGTCTAATCTTATAGGTCAGCTATTACATATTCAATCTAAAATGAAAAAGTAATGGAAAAGCCAACTAAAAGAAAAGCATTTAATTTCTTAAGAAGTTATTTTGATGTGCTAAATGAGTTAGAAAAGAAGTCTGATAAACTTGATTTTCTAATGTCAATTATTAATAAACAGTTCTTAGATGAAGACCCTAAAGAGTTAAATTTTATTGTTAACCTATCTTATCAATCTCAAAAACACGCAATAGAAACAAGTGTAAAAGGGTATGAGCAAAAAACAGGAAATAAACTTAAAAACGATGAATTGACAGAGTTGAAAGGGGGTACGCAAGGGGGTACGCAAGGGGCTTCGGTACAAGAGAAAGAAGAAGAGAAAGAAGAAGAGAAAGAAGAATACACTATAAACGATATTAGAAAAGAGAAAGAAACCATAACAGCTTTAATGAGTGTTTTAAATATAAATAAACTTAAACTATCTAATTACTTCAATGAGTTTTCTATTCAATACCTAACAGATAAATTTACTCATACTGAATACAAAGATAAACTTACTCACTTTATAAACTATGTTAAAAAACAAGAAAAGGATATACAAAAAGAAAACGCTCCAGAGATAGGTATAAACGGTAAGTATTTAGGACAAGCACCAAAACCTTTAACTTAGAAGCTATGAAAAGTATAGAAACATTAATAGCTTTTAAAAACGGAGAAATACCTACAGGTTTAGGAATAGACTTACCTAGTGTAGACCAATACCTAGTCTATAAGCCTAATAGATTTTGCTGTATAGTTGGACGTCCTAACATTGGTAAAACCTTTTTTCAATTATGGTATTTCCTTTGTCTATCTAAAAAGCATGGTTTGAAATGGGCAATATATTCTATTGAGAATGAAGTATGGGTATTAAAAATGTTCTTAGTTGAATTTTTAGCAGGTAAGAATGTTAAAGACGTTAACGAAGCAGATTTATATAATTTTGATAGCTGGATAAATGAACACTTTACATTTATGGAACAAAAAAGCTATACTATTGAAGAGTTATTAAATGAAGCTAAGAAGTTAAAAATAGACGGTTTGTTTATTGATCCTTACAACGCTTTGAATAAAGGAGGAGGAAACGGGCATGATATAGACTATGCAGCTATAAGACTTATTCAAGATTATAAGCATAATTTTGGGAGTGTTTATATAAATCATCATCCAATAACAGCAAGTCAAAGAAGAATAATAGCAGATAAGAATAGTGAATACTTTGGTTATCCTGATTATATGAAGTATTATGATGTAGAAGGTGGTGGTAAATGGTTTAATGCTTGTGATAGTTGGGTAAGT
>Ga0208303_1000814_pt1 | contig 12715 bp, 6 predicted proteins | sample CB_VirMetaG_2_FD_184537 | JGI IMG/M metagenome (GOLD analysis project Ga0208303, IMG submission 184537) | Freshwater to marine saline gradient viral communities from Chesapeake Bay - CB_1504_2 Viral MetaG (SPAdes) (version 4) | ecosystem: Environmental > Aquatic > Marine > Coastal | place: USA... | reverse complement strand
TTTCCTTCTGAAGCTACACCTAAGTGGTTGAACAAAGTTCATTTTGAAGCTTGGAAGAAAGGTGTTAAAACCTTATATTACACTAGAACAGAATCTGTTTTAAGAGGTGATATAGCTCAGCAAGCTATGAATGAAGATTGTTTAGCTTGTGATGGCTAAAGGCTAAAAGTTATGACTTTTTTATACATATAATAATTAATATGTATAAATAATTAAATAATCTATACACATTAAAAAAGGGGTCTCATAATGAGGCCCCTTTCTTTTATAGGAATTGCAGGTATGGTACGCCTGATAATTTTTATTCCTATTTATTTTTCCTTCCTACAGGTACACAATTTGGCACCATTCGTTTACCTTTCTTTTTTAAACCTTTCATTTCGTAACCTTTCCAGCAGGTTTTCTTTTTTTTCATAATTTTATTTTTAATAAGTCCATAATACGTTTTGTGCTTTATCTTTATCTATATCAACGTGAATAAAAGTCTTAGCAACACCAATTCTTTTAAATCCAACTTCTCTTAATATACCTTCTAATTTAAATCTGTCAGTAGAATTAGTACACTTTATATCTACAGCTAATCCTTTTAAATGAGATGAGTCAGACTTTCCTCCAACTTTAGCATTGTGCTTTACAGTTCTGTAACCTGAATTAATAATAATAGATTTACCGTATTTTTTTCTAACAACATCAAGCATGTTAAGTAACTCTTCATTCATTAATTGACCACTACCTTGAACATCTGGTGAGTCAAACTCTTCGTGTGTAAAGTATTTTAATTTCATATATATAAATGTTAATTTAGTACTCTTCTCTTACTGCTTTTTCCTCTTACATTCTTTCTACTTTTGGGTTTTTTAGATTTTTTAATTCCTAACTGCCACTCAGACCAACCAGATAATAAAGCTATTCTTTGTGCTACAGATATATTTTCCTGAGTGGATGCTGTTACATTATTTATCTTCTTAATAACTCTGTCTAGAGGTACGTTTGTCGTAGCTGATATAACATTAGCTCCTGCCAAGTAGGCTGGATTATCTAAACTAAAACCTTTTTCTTTCATTTCCTTCTTGTCCCAAGAATACGATCTAAGAGCAGCTTTAACTTTACCTATCTTTGAAGATATTGGTGGTGATAATTTTAATAACTCTGAAGCAGCGTTTTCGTACTTAGGATTGTCTTTAGCATTTTCTTTAGCTAGTTTTATACCAGCATTTTTAATTACGGAGAAAACAGCTCCACCTATACCTGTACCTCTAAGTATGCCATCAATCATACCGTTGGCTACATCAACCACTTTATTCTCATCTTCTTCTTCATCTTCTCCAAACGCTACAGCAAATAAAGCCTGCTGTAGTGCGTTAAACACTAAGTTTTGTGCTACTCCATAGTATATGATCTTAGATATATTTGTTTTAGCATCACCTCGACCATTCTTAAGATCGCTAGCGGCTTTTTTAATTAATCTAGCGTATTGCGCTGGTGTATTAGCAAAAGCTAATATAATACGACCTAGTGGACCCGCTTGCTGTTGGCTTATTTTATCGGGTCTACTTGACTGTTGAGACTCTTCTGCTATCTCTCTAAAGTCTCTTAAAGCTTCTCTTTCAGCTGCCATACTACTCTTACCTTGTTTCATGAGAGATTTAACTCTATTTCTATAAAAAGTTGCACCACCAGATGCAATAGCAAAACTATCAGCTATTTGAGTTGGCGTAAATCCTAATTTTAATAGTTTGTTTATAACACCTCTAACGCCTCTTTCTTTAGCTATATCAGCAATATCAGCTTCATTAACATTCATTTTTAATCCATCACGTCTCTCGATTAAGAACTCGGAGTTAAATAGTTTTTTGAAGTCTGTCCAATATTGTTTTTGATTAGCAAAAGCTTTACCTGCAGCTAGTATATTATTGTCTCCAAAATTTATAAAGTTTACAGCAGACAATGTTTGTAAAACGGCTGATCTAGTGTTAAAAAACATTATAGCACCAATACTACCTGTTAACCAGTCAGTTACTCTAGTTGTTAAAGAATCTGCACCTGTAGATCTATTTCTACCAGTTTTCATTCTTTTTAATATATTCTCCATAGCCATGCGGTATTGCTTACCGTATATAGCCTCTAGTTTATTTAAGTTTTTCTCTGAAAATATAATATCAACATTTTGTTGCCAAAGCTCTAAGTACTTTTTTCTTTTGTTTGTATTTAAAGTTTCTAATAAATCAGTTGTTATAGTACCGGTATTCCAAGATTCAGTAGGTGATATATAACCGGTACCTTTGTTAAGTTTCATTATTTCTGTACCAAACACTTTTAGATCTGGATTTGAGTCAACGTATTTAACTAAACTATCTATATCACTCTTGTCTAAACCAGGAACATCTTTACCTATTTGATTCCATATCCAAACACGAACAGCTTGCTCCTTAGTAAAAACATCTCCAGGTACTTTTTTCTTTAGATCTTTTGGAACAATTTTAAGTTTTTTCTTTAACTCTCTAAAATCCCTACCTAAAGCATTTCTATCTCTAGATATGTTTTCCATAGCTCTAGCGAATGGGTTTAGTAAAGTTTTCTTGTACCAAGCCATCTGAGCATCTCCAGTTTTACCTTTACCCAATGTAGCGTACAATAAACCTACAAAATCTTCAGCAGATGGTGGTATAAAGAAATTAAACCTTCCTTTGCTAGCTCCAATAGTCTCTGCTTTTACTCGTTGATATTCTTTATCAGAAGCTATACCAGATTTTTTCTCTAATATATCATTAAAATCTTTATCTAAGTTTTGAATATTACTGAATTGTATACCAGCTTCTGTTTGCTTATCATCTAAGGTTTTCATTTCATCTAAAACTTGATCCATAGTGAAATTACCCTTTAGTCTTTTAGACTTAGGTAGCATGTCATTATTAGATTTAGAAGATTTTAGTTCTGATTTTTCTAGATTTAATAAATTTTCACCATTTTTAACTACTTTAGAAAATAAAGTACCACCAGTTGGTTTTTCATTAAAACCGTATTCTCCTGTTAAATTAAAGGATTCAATATATTTACCATCCTTTTTTCTAAACCTAGAGCTACTAGGTTTTATTCTAAGATTTACAGTAGCACCTATTTCTAGCTCGTTTAATGATTGAGTAATTTTATTTGTTTTAGAAGAATCAAAAGTAAACATATCTTCACCAACAATTATAAAGTCTACACCTTGACCTTTGCTTCCTTTTTTATTAGCGTAGTGTTTTTTTACTTGACTAATAGGTATTTTTACAGATCCTAGTTCTGGCCTATTTAAGTTTTCTCTAATATTTAAAGAGCCTTTTTTAGATTCAGAAGAAGTAGTAAAAGGAAAAACAACTTTATTTTCATATATAACACCGTCTACGTTTTCAGAATTTTCTAAAAATTTTTTTAATTTACCTGTAATTTCTTTTTCATTATTTATAGATTCAATTATATCGTCTGGTAACTTCTTTTCACCATTGTTGTATTCAAATGAAGAAGCTTTACTGTCTCTATAAAACAAGCTAGAACTACCCATCCTATCTCTCCAGCTCTTCTTAACTTCTATACCTATAAAATTACCATTTATATCTATAGCTTCTATATCTATAGAGCTGTTCCAAACTTTAGGCAATAGTTTTTCTATACCTAAACCTTTTAAGCTATCGCTGTTTTTTAATTTATACCACATGTAGTACTCGTAAAGATTACCTGATGTTGACGATGCTTTGTTTAAGTTTTTGACATTTTCCTTAAGATCTCCTTCAAGATTATTGTTGTTAAACAAGCTGGTCATTTCTTTCTCAAAATCAGCAAAAGACATATCTTTTTTAAATTTTTTGCCAGAATTTTTGAATATCCAATTAGATTTAAAAGAAACTTGATTACTTGTTAGTGATCGTTTTGTCTTAGAGTAACTTATAAGAGTTTTAGGGTCTATTTGTTGTTCAGTTAACTCATAAGCCTCTGCATTGCTAAATTGAATATCAGATCTACCTGAACCTATGTTTTGCTTTTGTATTTCTGTTACACCCTCTATTTGTCTTATTTCTGTGTTAGTAGCTAGTTTACCAAACAGCATTGTTATAGCTTTTAGTCTTTGACCTATTTTTCTGTCATACTTATTAGCTTCACCTTTCTTAATACCTAGGTCTTCTAAAAACTGCTCGTATGTAAGATCTTTTTTAAGTTCTTTAATAACAACTTGAGATGTAACACCTTTACTTCTTTTACCGGTAGCTTCGTAAAAAGCTTTCATTAAGCTTGTAGGTATCTTTAAACCTGTACCTTTAACACTCTTATAAGCTTGGGCATCTACAGTGGCTAACTCAGGAGCTACGTTGTTTGGTGGCATTAACTTAAACAAGTCAGGACCCATAGACTTTATTATATCTTGTATTTTACTTGACTCTGATTTTATAATCATACCAACCTTAGCTTCAGGGTAGTATTTTTTAATACTTTCTATATTCTTATTATCTACTACAACGTCTTTAAAAGCTAAGTTATCTGCAGGATCTGTAACTTTTAATACGGGTATATCAAATATTTCTGCAGTAACTTCAGCTGCTAAATCTTTTAAATTACCAAAAGTAGATCCGTCTATAGTTGCTTTACCAGATTCAACCATACTTTTAACAGCATCCCTGTATTTTTTCTGTAAACCTAAATCTCTTATTAATTCTATAGGTTTTATCTTTCTAGACGGTTTTTTAGTAGTTTCTACAGACTTTGTATCTGTTGTCGATGCAACTTCAGCTACTGAACCTACTTCACCAGCTTTAACATCTAGACTTTTATCTGCTATTTTTCTAAACTTCTCGTAAGTTTGTTGAGCTTTTGGAGCTATATTATTATACACCCAAGTAGAAAACTTAGATTCACCTGGTTTATAAGATTCAATTATCTTAGGTAAAAATTGTCTAAGATAATCTCTTACTTCGGTTCTATCTAAATCTCCTTTTCTAGTGTCATATTTTATAGCTTTTAAAGCCATTGTATCGAAAGACTCTACTAATTCAGACTCTGCAGCTGCTTTATCTTTTCTAGTAGTTTCTTTTGATTTTATAGTCTCAACTAAAGCCTCGTTATCGTAAGTCTTTTTAGTAATTTCTTCTTTTTCTGCTTTTTCTTTTTTAACTACAGGTTTTTTTACAGGTGCTTTTTTAGCTTGTGTTATTTTATATTGCAGGTTAGATCTTAAAGCATCAAACTCGTCTGGATCATATTCAAACTCGTTTTCATCTAGTGTCTCAAGCTCTTGCTCTAAAGACTGAATTTTCTCTTGATTAACATTAGAAAAATCTGATTGTTTTGTTTTAGAAAAATCAGTAGTTACACCTAACTTAGGAGCAACAAACTGCTTAATGTCTTTGCTTATAGCGCCTTTTTCCGCAGACTTACTATACTCTCGCATAAAGTTGTAAACATCTTTACCGGTGTCAAACTTTAGTTTGCTAAAACCTAGTGATCTAAATAAAGGCATTAGCATATCACCTATCTTAGTAAACAATGTTTCATTATACTTTATCTCCTTGTCAGCAATAGCATCAGAAAAAACAGTAAGATATTCTTTATTGTAAGTGTTTTTATTCTCTGTGTATCTTCTAGCCTTCATCATACCTTCCATGAAATCTAGTTGTTCTTTAGATAATTGCTTTTTAAACTTCTCAACTACAACACCTTGTTTTTCAGCGTCACCTACTAAAGCATTAAGTATAGGATGTAGTGTTTCATGAGCTCCAACGTTTAGTTGGTTTAATTCTATTAGCCTGTCTTTGTTCATGAAAAACTCGCCATTCACAAAAAATCCACCACTGTCTTTACTGTAGTCAGTTTTATTTATTTTATCTTTTTTTGCAGCTACTTTAGATTCATCTAAAGTTTCATCTATGTTGCTTATCTCAATTTCTCTAGCTTTCTTATTAAAATCTTCAGGACTTAAAGTAGTACTCTTTATACCAAGACTAGCGGCATCTTCAGCAAACTGTAATGTTCTAGCTTTTCTATCTTGAGCTAAAGCGTCAGCTTTGTTTTTATACATTGAATTTAACTTGCTGATATTTTGTTCTTGAGTATCTTTGTTTAGCTTTGACTGATCTTCGGTTAGATCTAAATTTTTAGCTTCAGATTGTAGCTCTGTTTGATTTTGTAATATATTTAAATACTCTACTTTTTCTTCATTGCTGAAACCATCAACTATCTGCCTATTTCTAGCATTATTTTTAAGTAGTTCAGCTTTCTTTAATTCAATTTTTTCTTTTATTTGACTATTATCTACGCCATTATTTAATTTCTGTAATTTATCTATTTCTTTAGATATTTCTAGATTTTGTTTTTGTTGGAGTGGAGACATCATTCTATCAGCCTCTAAAGCTTTTTGTCTACCGCTTATTTCACTTGTCATAGTGACACCACCACCTAAAGCTGCTGATATTAAAAAAGTATCAAAAACCCTAGTTAGCGCCGCTTTAGCGTCAAAGTTCCCATCTTTATCGTAGTACTTATTCAAACCCCACATCTGGTCAATAACGTTGTTTGCTTCTTGAGATGCTACTTCTGAAGTTCCTTCAAAAAACATACCTGTAGATATTCTTCCTAATATATTTTTAGCTAAAGCTTTTCCTTCAACCCCAGCTACTTTTCCAGCGCCCTTAAAAATACCTCTAGTAACAAGTTCAGATGCTAGCTCTATGCCACCTTGAGCAGCAGAAACACCTAGCATAGTAAATCCTCTTTCTTCAGGATTTTTTTCACTTTTCTCCTCGTAGTGTTGACCTGTTGACGAAGCTCCAATTATACCTAAACCTACTGGACCAGCTACAGCCGCTACAACTGATGGAGCTGCCTCAAATACACCAGATATAGTTCTATCAACAGCTTCTAAGTAGTTTTCTTTTTCTATAGCGCCTAAAATACCAACACCTTCTTCTTCTTTTCTTTCGGTCTTAAGTCTTGAGGAAGCATCAGAAGCTATTCTAAAGATCTCATCAAACTCAAAAGATTTTTCTATTATGCCAGATATAACATTTCTACCTTGTTGATCAATATAATCCTCTTCATCAGCAAAGTAATTATAAACACTCACACCACTCTGTACAGGTGCATCTACTAGCATTTCACCAAAATCTCCAACACCAGCTAATAATTCTGAAGCTCCAGTTGCAAAAGCGGCTACTTTGTCGACAACAAATTGAGCTGTATCGTTCTCTAGATTGTAAGTTACCGGTATATTTTCATCAGCATATTTTTTATAATTATCATATACTGTTTGTATACCAGCGTCAGGATCCAGCTTATTCTCTTGTAACTCCGAAGAAGTATCTACCGAATCTGATTCCGTATCTTCTATTTCCTGATCCGTTAGTGCAATTTCCCCTTCCCGCGACTCTGCAACTGCACTTGGTACATCGTCTGTCGGAAAATCTTCTGCAGAAGAGAAACCAAACTGTGTATTAAATTCATCTATAGACTTAGTGTATTCTCCGTTGTCGTTTAAGGCTTTGTAAAGTACTTTTGACTTTTCTTCGCTTCCAAATTGTTCTTTAAAATCTTCAAAAGACCCAGTATAATCACCGGCTTCAAATAAACTATTATATAATTCTTCCATGTAATTCTATTTAATACTATTTATTTTATAAGTTATCGTACTTACCACTACTTTTTTTGCTAAGTATTTTTCTAATAGCTTCCAGCTTAGCATTTTTTTCAGATGAACTTCCTTCACCTGCTTTTATCATAGCTTTAGCATATTGCATCATACCATCTTTAGTGTCTAAGTCTATAGTTCTTTCTAGGTCTTCAAATTCACCAGCTTTTTGACCTGACTTTGTTGTAGTAAATATTTTAACTTTACCCATACCACCTTCTTCAGCTGGATCTTGAAATATAGTGCTAGTAATTTCTTCTACACCTTGACCAAAGTCAACAGCTGTATTAGGTAGTTTTCTTTCTCTAGCGTATCTTCTCAAATCATCTACAATTAATTTTGCAGATTCTCTACTACTAGCAGCTTTTTTATCAAAAGACGTTGGTTTATAATCGCTAGGTTTAGTTGTTCCAAAGTTTTTACTTGTATTGAACTTAGCATTAGTATCTACAACATAGTTTAAATAAGCTTCTTGAATTTTAACTAAATCAGGATCAGGTATTAAATTACCTTCTTTATCTCTTTGCTGAGACCAAGAGCTTTTTTGCTCCATATCCATATTACCTTTAGATAATACATCGTTATAAAAGGTTATTGCTTCGTCTGTCGGTAACCCAACTATAACAGCGTTAACGTCTTCTCTTGCTTGATTTTTTATATATTCTTTATCAGGAAGTCTAGTGTAATAAATTGTCCCATTTTTAGCTTTAAATTGTTTTGGCTCTGAGTTAGCATACACCATTGAAGTAACAGCATTTAAATCTAATTTATCTTCTAGTAATTTTTGAGTATCTGTTGTTTGTTTAGATAGGTTGGGTACGTACTCAGGTTGAGCTATACTACTCATGTCTTTGTTTATAATACTACCAACTAGTTTGTCGTCTTCGTTATAAACATCTATGTATACAACTGGTCCATCAGGTCCAGACATATCATATCTAGCTTCTTTTCTTCCAGGTGCATCTTTAAAGCCATATAATATATCTAATGCTTCTAAGTTTTCAGGTTTATTAGCTAAGGAAAAACCACCTTGATTACCCATAGGTATAGATCTTTTCTCCAAATACTCTTGCTGACCAGCTGAAGTGTTTTGTAACACGTCGCTTATGTGGGTGCCAGCATATTGCATATTTCTAATAAAGTTTTTATCTTCTTGAGATCTTTCGTTTGCTGGTATTTTATATATAGAGTTAAGTATATCTATCTGGTCGTTTAAACCGTTAAAATTTATTGACTTGTTTTTAGACTGAGCTTGATATATAGATTGAGCAGCTGCTTCAGATCTTTTCTCAGCTTCTCTAATCATTATTTCATTCTTTCTAGCTCTTTCTTTATTATCAGCTGATATTTTATTTGCTAATTTTTCAAATGAACTAGCTACAGACTGTTGCATTTGCCTAATGTATTGGCCTGATTGTCTATCTACAACCTGTTCTGGATTTCTATAACTCATGTTTTATTTTTTTATTATCCTTTTGCTCCAATATAAGCGCTACCTATTGACGCTAAGCCACTAGCCATACCTGTTAAAGCCCCTGTTCTATCTGCACCTGCTTGAGCTTGTCTAGCTTCAGCTCCTGATATTTGAGCAGAAACTCTATCTAGTTGTTGCATTTCTCTTTCTTCTTTAGCCCCAAAAGTAAACGCAGCTCCTTGAGCTCTAGCTCCTTGAACTCTTTGACCTTCACTTATTTGAATACCTTGTATTCTTTGTTGCTCAGCCATTCTCTGATCTTGAAGTTGTTGCTCTCCTTGAGCTCTTAGTTTTTCGTTTTGAGCTTCTTGTGACTCTATACTAGCTGATACACCTTTTTTACTTGATAAAGCTGCTTGAGCTAATGCTGTTGCCCCACCAGCTCCAGCTCCAGTAGCTCTTATAGTGTCTAAAGTATTAGCTAATGATATATCAGCTTGCTCTATCTCCATTTCAGCCGCTTGAGTGGCTACACTTAAATTAGCCATGTTGTTAGTTAATTGACTACTTAGGTCAGTGGCTAAACCAGCTAAACTTGTAACACCTGCGTAAGGATCAGTTATAGGTTGTCTATTGTTTTCTAGGTAATTCAACTTTCTGTTAAGTTTTGCTTTTTCTCTTCTAGCTGCTCTTTCTCTTTTTTTAGCAGCTCCACCGCCGAGTATACCACCTAGTATTTGTATTCCTCCTGAGATCAAGGCTCCTGCCATTATTCCACTCATAATTTTTCTTTTTTATTAAACTCTTCTATAGTAAATGAATATAAAAAACTTTCTATTTTTTCTATGTCTTTTGTGTTGGTTGGGTTTTTATGCACGTTTATGAACACACATTCTTCTATGCAATGTATTAACCTTTTAGCTCCTTTAATTGATATCTCGTAGCAAGGAGCTATGTGTTCTACTGTTTCTCCGTTAGTAGTAACCAATATTTTTCCTGTCATTAAAAACCAAAAATGATCAGTGTGATGTATTGCGCTAACAACTATTGATCCTGAAGGCATCATCATTTGCCTCATGTATAATTGATCAGAAAAATTGTGAGTAATAGGAAAAACATCATTATCCACTAAAGACTTCCCATCACCAAAAACCCCCTCTAAATTATTGTTTTCTATTAAAGTGTTTTGCAGCTTTTCTAATCTTTTCGTAAAGTTACTTAATTTATCTTCCATAAGTTGCGCCTACTGCAAATAATTCTTTTAACCCACCTGGATCCGTTGTAGCATCTGTTTTCATAGTCACTGTAGTATAGTAGGCTTTTATACCTGTACTACTAGGCCCCATTATTACCTGACCAGCTATAGGTGTAGGTGAGTTGTTTTTAATTGCAGCTACATAATTGTTTTGCTTTCTATCAAAACCTGCTCTATATTTTATATTATCTTGAACATACAAGCCTTCATCATAACTCCATATTCTTGAGGCCTCATCTATGTTGCTACTCCAAATGCTATTTAATTCATCAGCTCCGGTTTCATCTGAAACTAATGAAGTAACTTCCCATCCATTACTTCCTTCATAGCTTATAGTTTTAAATGTTTTGACTCTTGTTGGATCTGGATTTATAACTAACTTAACAGTAGACGAATTATCGGTTCCATAGAAATTACCTCTATCTACGTTGTTTGAATAATGTTTCCATACTGATTTACCGTTTGTAGTGAAGAAATTTCCTTGAGAACTAAATCCAAAACTAGGTTTATAGTCATAAAAACTAACCCATCCGTTTGTTGCTTCTTCAAAGCTTAAAGTATTGTAATTACCGTCGGATTGTTGTAAAGATACTACATAGTTTTTATTATGTATATCGTAAGCACCTATTATTTTACCAGTGCTATTTACGCCAGCTAACTTGTCTCTAAAAAAGTCAACCATGCCATAACTGGATATTTCAGTTATACCATCCATAGATAATCTAAGAACAGCATTCCTGTTTCTATCTGTAAAGTATTTTTGATAACCGTAAACAGCAAATGATTCAGGATTTGTAGATATACCATATTCACCAGCGTAAGGAACTATTTGACCTATAACTAAGTTAGCCGTAGTAGTTATAGCTCCGCCTTCAGCAGAATATATAGCGTCTTTGTCTATTAAAGCTCTATTAACTTTATCTTCTTGAAATATAATTAAGTTAGTATCTTCTGCGTAAAGCTTTTGTATACTACCAGCAATAGGGTCTACACTTCTAGTTATCTCTTCAGCAACACTAAATTGATTTGACTGATTTATACCGGTTCTGGAATTTAATATTCCTGAATATATTAATGAATTTGACCTATGTTGTTGACTGTCATTTTCTTCTACTATATAAGCTTTTACACCTAAATCTACAGAAGTGTTATTATAGCCTCCTCTTATTCTAGACTCTTCAATATACCAATCCTCATGTACAACTGGTTGTGTAGGTGCGGTATATGTTGTATTAGTTGTTCCATCCCCTTTAGGTAGACCAGCTAATCGCTTCATATAAAATGAGTTAAAATATCCTACTTCTAATGTTATTGGCATACTTTATCTATTACTTGTTTTTATCACTTATTACGCTGGTGAATTTTGGCAATCAGTAAAGTTATCATCACCGAAGTTAAATATTAATTGCGTATTACCTTCTCCCGCTGTTCCGCAGGCTTCACCTGTTATTGGTAGTGTTAGTATTCTATATTCTCCTACTTGGGTGAATGTATGTTTAGTACCTGTTGTAGTACCGTTTGTACCAACATTCAAATCCTCGTTATATATAAACGTACTTGTAGTTGTATCTGTAGCTTGTTGCCACCCTCCGCCTGAGTCTGGTTTTACTTGAATTGTGTATGTTGTTGAGAAATCACTTCCAATAGTAGCTCCGGTGTTCGTAAATAATGCTTCTATATATAAGGTACCCTGTTTTAATTTACCAGTAGTTGGCGTAAAAAACTCTGTAGTAGCTTTATTCCTAACATTATAAGTATCTTGAACTGGTATAGCGCCATATACTACTGTGTTGCCGCCGCCTGTAACTGTAGTATTTGTAGACGTAGGCGTTGTTGTTCCGCTTTCTGTAAATTGAACTTGCAAAGCATCACCACATCCAGTTGAAGGTAAGCTTCCAGACCAACCTAAGCAAAGTGCTCTATTTACTCTTTGAGTTCCTGCGGTAAAAGTAGCTCTACATGATCCACTTAAGCCAGAACCATTTACATCGGTAGCTAATACAGCTACATCATAACTTTGGCTATCAACCAATGTATATGATGATTTAACAGTTAATACACCAGTAGATGAATTAATTTCAAATTGATTATTGACAGTGCTGTAATTAGAAGCGCTTGGATCTAATGACCAAAATATTTGATCAGTACTATTGCCTCCAGTTGGGTTACTACCGTTAACCGCGGTGAAAGAATATATTGTTGTAGTCCCGGTTGTTATACCTGTTAATTGTATTTCTGGATTACCAGCGATAACTGGCTGTACGTTTGATAGCGAAAAAGGATTAAGTACTATGTCGTCCGTCTCTCCGTTATACGTAACATTAGCTGTCATTGTATAAACACCTGTTGATGGTGTAGCCGCTACGTTTGTATTATAGAAAAAGTATTGGTTTGC
>Ga0208303_1000807_pt1 | contig 12776 bp, 34 predicted proteins | sample CB_VirMetaG_2_FD_184537 | JGI IMG/M metagenome (GOLD analysis project Ga0208303, IMG submission 184537) | Freshwater to marine saline gradient viral communities from Chesapeake Bay - CB_1504_2 Viral MetaG (SPAdes) (version 4) | ecosystem: Environmental > Aquatic > Marine > Coastal | place: USA... | reverse complement strand
ATGGTTGATCAAACATTACCGGAAATAGTTTTAGTTCATGAAAAAAACAAAGCTAAAATACATAAAGCAGTTAAAGAGCAAAAGAAAAAAGAAGTAGATCAGTATATACAATCTATGATGCCTAAGTTGAGCGAGTTAAACAAAAAATATAATGAATGTACTGATCCGGCAATTAAAAATATAATTTTAAAAGATTGGCAACAGCTAGTTAAATTATGTGCAAAAAAAATAGAGGAGTTAATATGATTAATTTAAAATTAACATCAGTAAGTGGAGATATGCATACCGGTGGTTTATCAGATAAACCTACAATAATTTCTATTAATTATAGAAATAAAAAGTCAGTTGATGCTTTTTTAAAACATCAAAATATATTTCATAACACCGCTTATGATAAATCATTTCCAAATAAATCAAGTCATAATGCTTATAAAAAATATCATAAATCTTTTTTAAAATTAAAAAATGTAGGTATCTTTAAAAGTAAATGGGATTTTAGAACTATCTGGGAATATAAAGATGAATAAAAAAATAATAAAACAAAATTTATCTGTAAGAGAATTAACAAAAAAATTATTTAATACTCTTAAAGATGAAAATCTTCTAGCAATTAAAATGATTGTTAGAGAATATAACAATAAACAATGGAGTAAAAAAAAATGATAACACTAAATAAATGTGAAGAGTGGTTGCAAACTTGTAAACCTTATGAAAAAATAATTTATCATCAAGGATATTTGGCAGTTGATAGGTCAAGCAGTTATGAGGTAGGCAAAATTGCTAGTTTGTTTTTAAAATTAGCATCACACAAAGAAGTAATAATTTATCAAAAAAAATTAAGCCATGGAACCTCAAATAGTTATGGGGTATTCCAATACATAGCACAAAAAATATAATAACAAATAGAAAGGGAAACAATGCCAAGAAAAAAAACAACAAAGAAAAAACAACCTAACATTTTAAAAGGTTTGAGAATAGAAGTTCTTGCAGACAATAAAAAAGATAAGCGAGAATTTCAAAAAGGTTTAAGCCAATTCCTTTTAAAAAAATATCAACAAGGTTATTTCAATTAATCTTTATTATCTGGGGGTATATCAGTTATATCCCCGGAAACATCAATCAAATCGTTAGGTTCTTCCCAGGAGATAGTCATCTTAGTATCAATATCTTGCTTAATAGTTTTATTATCAGAATAAAGATCAGTAATTTTACCGGCTACCCATTGAACAAACTTAGCTTTCTCTCTAATCCAAAGTATTTCATTTGGAGATTCAATTTCCTGGTAGTTAAATACTTGTAATAGTTTATCTATTAAAGTTTGGATACCTAGTTTTCTAGCTTCAGTTATTCTCTTCTCTAATTCTGGATTTTTTTTTAAGTAATGATAAAACTTCATCAAGCTGAACGGATACCGCTTGTCTTCCAAGATTTCTGAAAGGGTCATACCTTTTACTAATTTTTCTTCTATGGTATATAGACTTTCCTCTGTTAATAATTCTTGGTTTGGTTTCTTTGTAATAGTATTCTCTGATTTGTTCATCTGTATAATGTTTAAATTGTACTAGCTTAGATAGTTGTTTAATTCTAGTTTCATCCGTGTATTTAGCACGATTAAATTTATCATAATTTTGATAACCATGATACTTACATTTAAAAGTTTTACCATCCGATAGTGGATAACCTTTCATTTTACAAGGAATTTTTAAACCTAATCTTAGTCCGGCACGAGTATTACCTTGACAAAATACTTTCCGCATAGGTCTGCCAGGCACTATTTTTTCTCCCATGGTTTAATATTATTACGGATATTGTATTCTTTTTTAGCTTTATAAAATGGATTAGTTTCTTTCTTGATTTTGGACAATGCCGACAATATTTTATCCTTATCAACATATTTTTTACTAAGATCATTATCTTTTTTTCTTTCTATTGCTAATTTAGAATAATAAACATTAACTTTTTCAGATTCTAATTCCTCAATAGGTAGCTTGGATAATTCATTTAAAATCTTTTCAGTATCCCCTGCAAAACCCTTAATTATTTTACCTATATTATTAATGTATAATGTTTCTTCTAATGTAGTCGTATTACGGCTATCTGGTGTCGGTGAGACGGCTATCTTAAACCTTGAGATAGGTGTTTGACGGCTATCTTGATATGTATTTTCAGCTCTAAGAAATACTTCATTAACAATATAAGTTTTACCAGATCGACCTCGAATAGATTTAACAATATTCAAAGTGTTTAAGGTTTGTAAACATTCCTTAATAGTGGTTCGACATAAACCTGTATCTTTATGAATTGTTTCATGCCTTAATCTTGCTTCATAGCCATTCTTTTTCCAGGCATATTTCATAACAGATAAGAATACATTTAAACAATTAGATTTATGTACCCCCTCTAATTTATCTAGATGATGATAAATTTTATATGTTATATGTAAAAATCCTCTAGTTATATTCATTTTTTATCCTTTCTTTTATTAGATTTACATTTAGTTGAGTGGTGGTCGTGCAAGGAGAGTAAAATATTAACCCATTCTTGCTCATTCATCAGTTCAAATTCGGTTTTAAACGATCGTATACGCTTGATACGGAAAGTTAGGGTACTTGGAGTGCATTCCTTATAGAAAACTAAAAAGCAAGGTATATTTAGGCGCTCAGCAATGATCTTTGAGAGGGTGGTTGCCTTGTATTTTTGGTTTTTATCGTAGCAAGTTTCAATAATGGCTAAAGGCTCATAACAATAGGCGCAACATTCAACAGAATCAACATCAATATAAGCAATCCCGTCATATTTTCTGTGAAAATCTGAGTAGAGTCCATTGCTAAATGCGTAAACATCTCTAGCCATTCATCCCTTTTAATCTTTCTTTCAATTGTCTGATCTCATATTCCTTAACCGATAAATCAGTTTCAAGAATATCAATTACTTTTCGAAGTTTATCAACTTCCCTTTTATATCTTTTTAATTCAGATTCTATTTTAGCATCATCAAATATAGTTGAGTAAGTCATAATTATTTTTCGTAAAAAATTTTTTTAACTACACACCTGGGATAGCAAGTAATATTACCAACAGATAATTTTCCATTATCATATGAGAAGGAACTGAAGATAGTAATTTTTTTTGGTGTTTTCTCATAAAGATAACCTACATCCTCACACCAGGAAAAAATAAAATCATCTACATCAGATAGATCATCATACCATTGTGAGCTGCTGCAAATATCCTGCCAAACTACCCTAACTTTTTTATAGGGTAATTTAGTATTGGGTTGCTTTGAAATATGCTTCATACAAATCCTCATAGTTTACTTCATTGTTAGTAATTTCTTTAATCTTTTTTACAATATGAGGTTTCGGAAAACGCTTATCATTTTTAGTTGTTAAACAAATTCTTTGACAATTTGTCGCAGGATTTAAACCTTTATATCCTAGCTTTAATCCTAAATTATAGTAAGATAGTTTTTCTTTTTTTCGCCATTCATTTAATGTCATTTGATTTCCTATGTTGTTATATTTTTAGGTTATATATATCAAAGATAAAAGATTTGACAATAGATTTCTTTAGTGTATACATAATTAAAAAATGGATAGAAAAAAAATAGAAAAAGCATTCTCAATATTTAATGGTGGAGAAGGATTAAACCATTGGTCATACTCATCAACATCAACTCCGTTTGCAAAAAATATTATTGGTTATACTTTCCCTCAAGAAATTAGAAGGAAGTTTCCATTTAGATATAAACCTAACTTTGGAAATTTAGTGAACAATGTAGTTCAAAAATTAATTGCAGATGTAATTTATAAATCAAAAACAATTAAAGAAACAGAATGGGATCGAGATTACAAAGTTTGTTTTAATAGTGAGATTGAAATCTTAAATCAAAATCCACCGGTAGATGAAAAGGATAAGCAAGGAAGAGAGCAGATGATACAATTTGCGGAAGATTGTATTCCAATAACAAAAAAAGTTATTAAAGATTTAGTCGGTGATGAAAAATTAGTTTGCGAAAGATATGTTGAAGTTAAAGAAGAGTTAATGATTAAACCAATACTAGGCAGAGTAGACTACGAAACTAAAACAAAATTTATAGAATTAAAAACTAAACCACCAAATTTAAAAAAAGTTAAAAGCAAAGAAGAGTGGAATATGATCACTCAAGAACTACCAACAGAACCAACTATTGAAAATTTAACACAGACTTCATTTTACTTTATAGCAACTGGGAAGATACCCTTCTTAGTTTATGTTAATGATAAAGATTATATTATCTTTGATCAAAGCCATGAGTTGATGAAGGCAGATCATTTAGAATTTTTGTATAACAAAATGGTATCAAAAATTTTAACATGGGAGAAGATGATTATGTTCTGTAATGGAGATATTAATCAATTAGCAATGATGATTGAACCACCAGATTTAAATCATTTCTTTTATTATAAAGATCTTGCAGATGAACAAAAACAATTAATAACCAAACTATGGGGAATAACAATATGATTAAAAAAAATATATATCAAAAACTACACTCAGCTTGTATCAATGCAGGTGGAGTAAAGAAAGCGGAGAAAGTTAGAGGAATGCATTTTAATCCTTTACTTCATGATGCCGTGCAAGAAGTTGCAACGCAATCATTATTAGATGAAGGATTATATCCTACTTGCAGTTATAAAACTGAACTGCATGAGAAGTTTGTATTAGTAACTTGTACTATGACTATTCATGATATTGAAAATCCAAATACTTCTATAACAGTAGACGGATGTTCGGCAATGGGTGGCTTAGATAAATTTGGAACAGGTCAAGCTATGTCGTACTCAAGAAAATATGCTTTCTTAAATTTATTAAATTTAAAAACAGGTATTAAAGATGATGATGGATATGAAGCAAAATCATTTAAACAAAATTCTACAGGAACAACTGTGGGATCTATGCCAAACAATGGTATAGCAAATAACAACCGACAAGTAAGTCGATAAAGGAGAAACAATGTCTGAACAATCAGAAAATATATATATCAATCTAGTTAAAAACCCTAAGTGGGATGGAGTTGAAAGTAATCAACCTATCTATGTTGGTCCGCCAAATGTGGAAGCACAACAAAAGGGTAAGAACTGGACTATTGGTGCTAAAATCAATGGTGTTTGGTATAACCAAGCTGCATTCCCAACTAAAGATAAGAATGGGAATAAAGTTCCAGGTGCATTAACAATTAAGTTGACACCTTCTGGTGCAACTAAAAAAAATGACTTTGCATCTGAATCAAGTAATGGTAATGATGAATATACTTTTTAACATAAGTTAAAATGTATCTAGCAGGGTGGGGTTTTTTCCCTTTCTATTCGTTTTCCCCACCTTGCTAAAAAAAAGGAATTAAGATGAGCAATATTACAGACTTAGATAAAAAAATTAAAGATTCTATAATTGAAGATAGGCAAAAAGATTATGGAGATTATCAACATAACTTTACCATCCTTGCGGAAATGTTTACATTGGTATTGTTTGATATTTTAAAAAAAAGAATCAAACCACATCAAGTCGGTCATATCATGATGGCATTAAAATTATTTAGATCAACACGAGGTTATAAAGCTGATAATTATCACGATTTATCTATCTATAATGATATGGCATTTGAATTACACAAAAAAGATGTTGCCAAAAAGGATAAAGTATGACAAAATTTAAAAGAATTATTACTGGGGAATGTCATTTTCAAATGATTGAACTCTTTAATGATGTAGAGAAAGCTGCAAATAACTCGAACAGAGGAGAATTTGTAGAATGCAAGATTGAAAATTTAAAATTTGATTTTGCAAAAGTAACAAAGGAGCATGATGGAAAACATCAAGATGCGTCTGCAAAAGCTGAGAGATCAGCAGGAAAAGAAACACAAGAAGTTTCTGGAACTGAAAATAGAAGCTCAGAAATATCATCTTCAAAGCATGAAGTTGATGGAGAAAGTTAAGCAGACACAAGAAGAGTTATTAACTAGCTATTAGTTACTAACTTTATAGTTGAAAAAAATGGAACAAAACTGTAGGGGATCTATGACCATAAATGTAAGTCAATACTATAAAGACCACATTAAAAAACTAAATCAAAATCATTTTATTTATAAAGTAAAAAAAGCATATTACCTTCTCACAAATCAAGAAGAAAGATTATATGAGGTAGGGTTTTCGGAAGGATTTTTATATGCTGCTAAAGTTCTGCAAGAAAAAAAAGAAATAGTAGATAGTAATAAAAAAGTAATTGGTTTTGCTTTTAAATCAGCGAGTCCAGAAACTATCAATAATATTGTAGATAAAGTTTGTAAAAAATATTGCATTAGTAAGCATACAGTTTTAAGTAAAGATAGGCATAAAGAAGTAGTTAGAATTAGAAGCATCTTGCATAACCTTTTATATGAGCATTATGATATAAGCATCTCTTCTATTGGAAGATTTTTTGATCAAGATCATACTACAATTTTATATTCACTTAATAATAAACAAAATAAAAATAGATATTGGGGTTCAGAACAAACTATATGGAAAGAATACGAAGAGTTAAAAGAGATCTTGTAGGTGCTAACTGGCATCTAAGATATAGATTAAAGATCGAAGATCTTGAACACAAATTAGATGATATGCGTTTGTATGTTAGACAGCTAGAAAAAAAAATAAAAAAACTTACTTCTTCTTCTTAGGAAAACCCATCAACATATTGTGATAAGCCTTATCAGAAATTGTAGATTTTTTTTTAGATCTACTGATCCCTTTTTTTTTACGCTGATTAATGTTATAGTATAAACTTTTTTTTGGCATTAGTATTTACCTTTCATCTTTACTGTCATTCCTTTTTTCTTTGCGTATGCTTTAGCTTTTTTTTTACCAGAAGCTGTGTACTGGAATTTCTTTTTTCCTACCATTGGCATTTTGTTTCTCCTGTTGTTGTTTATATTTTAATTCACAATAGTTATCAAAGCAACTACCTTCTTTACCATTATGACAAAAATATTGTTTTTTGTGGGTAACTATCCATCCGCCTTCATCACTCATTAATTGTTTATTACATTCCTGGCAATGACCACAAATTAAAGATTTAATTTTTTGTTTCTTCCAACTTTTTTTCATTAACAATTCCAAGCTCTCAATGCTTTATTAATTCTACTGTTAGGATCTCTTGCTGTTTTAGCTGAAGTTAATTTGCTTTTCATCCCTTTCATTCTCGCACAAAAACTAGCTCTTCTTTTGTTGCCTACTTTTTTACTTGGTGCTTTTAAATTACCACCGGTAGATCTATTATAAGATGCTCTTCCTTTAGCATTCAATCCACCTTTAGGATTTTTTCCTGCTTTTCTTTGCCACGCTGCTGTTTTATATGCCATAACTATTCCGCTGGACTATTATTGTTTCCATTAATATAATTATATACTCTACCAATTGCTTTATCTATTCCAAACAATTCACCTTTAATATAATTTGTATCTTCTTTTAAATCAACAATAGATACTAATACCCATGTGCATAAACCAAATAAAGCACTACCAGTAAATCCAATAATCCATTTAAGATCAATGTTCATTTAGCAATCTTACCTTTGTTAATACCTTTTTTAATTACATAATCCTTAGTACCATTCGCACCATGCTCAACTTCTTTTTTAAGATACTTAAATATATTCATCTCTTTTAATTTCTTTTCAGTATGCTTCTTAAATGATTCTAAAACTTTAGTGTCTCTCATACGATACCACTCCAATCATCAGATTTATTTTTTTTCTTTTTCTTTTTCTTTTTAGATTTTTGAAATTGTTTTTCAACCCACTCTACCCATGAGTCTATCCAAGCAAAGAATCTATATAATAATCTATCAATCATTTACCTTGACCTCTATATTTTTTTAAGGATCTCTTCTTAGACTTGTTCATGCTAGACATTTTTGGTCTACGACCTATAGAAGTTTTCTTAGGTATTCTTTCGTGAGGTAATTTATTTAGATCGAACTTTACTTTTGCCATAAGGTTTCTTCTTTTTCTTCTTACCAGTTTGTTGTGCAAGAAGTGTAGGTTTCTTTTTGCTGTATTGTGATACAAACATTGTAGGGATTTGTTGTGACATATTATTTCCTCTTAATTAAATCAGTTGCTTTAAGACCATAGACACTTGCTATGACACCCACGAATATAGTCTGATACCAAAAAGGTAGATCAGAAAAGTATTCAAAGAATAGTTTCATCTTCTCCATGTGTTCTGGATTGTCTGACCATACAGCAAAGCCAAGCATTACGATTGGTACTGACAATAAAATTAAAATAAATTCATCCTTCCAATCGGATTGTCTAGCTTCCAATAACTTGCCAGAGTATTCCAACTCACCCTTGCTCATCATCTCTGCGTGTTTCATCTGAGCATCAGACATCAGCATCTTAGTCTTTTGTCTATTCTTATAGATATGACTACCTGCATCGATTGCTAATTTGATTGCACTTAACCACATTATCTTATGTCTCCTATGATTGGTTTGTATTTTGTTTTACCACCTTCTTTGAATGCTCTCAAGAATTGTTTTCGTGGCTTATCAGAGTAGGAACAATGTACCCATCCAGAGTTAGGTTCGCCAAGAGTGTAAAATTCCAGGATCATTTGATCCCAATCTTCAAGGTTATCTTTAATCCAATAAGCAAGATCCGCATTGTCAACCCCTGCTACTTCAAAGTCTGCTGCCATTCCTTCTGCGTGTTGGGAGTTAAGTGAGCTGCCAATCTTAATGCAAAGTTCTGGTGATCTGAATCCAGAGGTTACAGTTACTGGACCAAAATGATTACGAACAGGTTGTAATATTTTATTGCATAGCTCTTTTAGTTTTACAATCTGATCCATATTAGGTTCATTAGGTATATTATTTCTGATTGCAAAATCAGATTTAGTGAGTTCTTTTAAAGTGAAGTTCTTAGATAAATTCATTCGTATATTATTTTAACATTTAATCTTTTTTGTTCCTTAGTTGTGTGTCTATTAATAAACTTGCCTTTAAGTTTTCTTCTATAGCCATCCTTTGCAAGATAGCTTTCAACCTTCCTGTAGTTTTTAGACTTAACATCATAAGCAGTATACTCACCTGTTGTCATATTTAAAGTAACAATATCTATTGGACCTAAGCCACCAACTGGTGCAAATACTATTAGATTAGGATCTTGTGCAAGTCTAAGTTGAGCAGTAAGCTCAGAAGTTAAACCTGTGATAGCAGTTTTTCTACGATTGTTATTAGCCATTGTATTTAAAGAAGCCTACCAAAGCAGTAACAATTCCTGCGAGGAAGATCAAAACATTAACCGCACCTTTACCTTTGTTCATGTCGGTTCTTAGATCTTTAACTTCTTTTTTTAATTCATCGATTGCATTGAATAGAGTTTTCATTCTTTCCGCACATACTTTTTCATGCGAAGATAACCTATAGCCTACTAGCTCATTAGGTGGAACAGATACTGATTTCTTTTTAACTGTCTTTCTCATTGGTCTCAATCTCATTACAAAAATAGTTCATATACATTTTATCCTTATTGATTCTATCTTCTAATTTTACTGAAAAATCAACTATCAATTTTCCACCTGCACCAACGCATTCAGACCATGTATTAAATTTAACTGGGAGTGTCATTGTATTATTGCAAAAACCTGTGATCGCAGAACACATGGTAAATGCTAATATAAATTTCATTATGATTCTATATCAGTAATAAGAAGGATGAGCAAGTGAGTATGTGGTGTGGAGGTAATACCCACTTGCAGATGATTTATAACATTTTAGAGTTATAAAATCAATTCAGTTAAATTACTATTTGAACCTATTGTACCTTTATAAAAAGTATTAAATGCTAAACTTATTCTAGTATTAGTTCCTTTTTTTGTATCTACTTGATGAGTTGTTGAAGATGGAAACATTACTAATTGACCAGATTTTTATTTAAACAACTGCCAATTTCTATTGGTTTCATTCCATTTATAAATTTGACCATCTGTAGGATAAGCAACTGGTGCTTCCCATAGACAAGTTGTTTCGTTTAATAACCAAGATGGATAAGGTTGAGGTGGAATAAAAGCATCTCTATCTTCATCATAAGTATATCCTATTCCAGCAAAGTTTTTTCTAAAAGGTGTACCACCTAATTTATGTACTCCTCCTACTGTATTATAAGATGTACGTTTGCAAAGTTGTCCACGAAACGAACCATATTGTTGTTCCCAATTAAAATTACCTTCTTGTTTACCAGTAATAACTTCTGTTACTATATTGTTTTCATCTAAAAATGCGTAGTGTGCCATAATATCTCCTAATTAAATTGTATTGTTCCTGTTCCAGCAGTAAATGAAGTAATTTTATAACTACCTGATGTACTTGTTGAAAATGTTAAACCTCCACCAGAATTTGTAACAGTAAGTGTGTTTGGGTATTTAATAATAACTATTCCTGAACCACCAGCTCCTCCTGATACTCCACCAGTACCTCCTCCTCCTCCTCCACCTCTATTAGCTGTACCAGCAGAATGTGTATTTCCTGAACCTCCACCACCAGTACCACCTGCTCCTCCTGTAGGACAAGATGAGTTACCTCCACCACCTCCACCTGCATAAGTTACTGATGAACCAGTTATTGAATTAGCTTTTCCAGCACCACCTGCACCAGAAGTAGAAGCACTTGTAGCTGGAGTTCCACCTACAGCACCAGCACCACCACCTCCTGCTGCTGGGTATGGGTTAGAAGAATTAGGAACAGTACCTGACGCATTACCAAAACCTGTTAGTGGACTAATACTTGTTTGAGTAGCAGCACCTGCTGTTTTATTGCCTGTATCTGAAGCTCCTCCTCCACCTCCAGAACCTCCTGAATTACCATTAGTATTATCTCCTGCTGCTCTACCACCACCATTTGCAGTAAAAGTTGATATACCTGTTCCACTTACTACTGAATTAGAACCTTGTGTTGCACTTGTACTTGGAGTAGCACCAGCTCCTCCTCCACCTACAGTAACAGTATATGAAGTAGCTGGTGTTAGTGTTGTAGAACCAGAAAGATAACCACCTGCACCACCTCCACCACCAGCTCCACCTCCACCACCAGCTACTATTAAAAGCTCTGCTGTAAAAATAGATGGGTCTAATGCTTGGTCGCCTGAATTAACTCCAGATGTTGCAACCCAACCTTGAGTAACATCTACATAAGTTATAGTTACTGCTTCTCTATTTGTTGTTAATGTTTTATTTCCTGTTCCACCATTAATTTTTAAACTAGAAGTTAATGTAATATTATTTGTAGCAAAAGTTCCTGCGTAATCTACTATTTGAATTGTATCTCCAACACTAGCTGAAGATGGAAGTGTAACTGTAAATGCAGAAGAAGTAGTATTGCAAGGATAACCATTACCAGCTACTGCTGTAAATCCTGAAGTTTTAACTGATTGCCAAGATGTTCCAGTTTCAATTGTTGTAGATCCTCCTAAAGATACAGAAGATCCATTAATAGTAATACTATTATTATTTAAAGCACTATTAGGAATATTTGTTAATGATGCACCACTACCAGAAAATGTTGTAGCAGTTACAGTACCAGCAATATTTACATTTCCAGTACCTGTAATATTATTTGAATTTAAATCTAAATTACCACCTAATTCTGGAGTTAAATCTTCAACTACATTGTCTATAGCATTTGGATTAGCAGTAGCACTTGTTGCAATACCAGTTAATTTTGTTTTTTCAGCATCAGTAAAAGCATTTGTATTTGAATTAGCTTCATAGGCGGTTTTAATTTCAGCATTAGTTTGGTCTGCTGTTGCTCCACTTTCAATACCATCAAGTTTAGTTCCATCACTAGCAATATCTCTACCATCTACTGTTCCAGTTAAAGATACATTTCCAGTAATATTAACATTACCAGTTCCAGTAATATTGTTTGAGTTTAAATCTAAGTTTCCACCTAATTGTGGTGTATTATCTTGAACAACGTCAGTAATACCACCTGCTGTAATTCCTTGCCAAGAAGAACCATCATAATATTTAAGTACAGAGCCAGTTGTATTAAATGCGAGATCACCCGCATCTAAACTTGTTGTGGGGTCTGAACTAACAACTCTATATCTTTCTGCAAAATCATTTACAGTTCCAATATTACTACCAACTGTATTAACATTTCCAATAGAACCACCTACTAGATTTACATTAGCAATATTAGTTGCAACTGTTCCTATATCTGTTCCATCATTAGCAACTGTAGTTACGTCACTTGAAATACCTGCAACAGTATTAACATTAGCAATATCTGTAGCTACTATTCCTATATTTGTTGCATCACCTGCTACTGCATTTATGTTAGCTGAATTTGCATTAACAGCATTAATATTTGTACTATTTGAATTTACGTTTGATACAGCAGTTGAAATTCCTGCTACTGAAGTTACGTCTGCACTAATACCTGCAACTGTAGTAACATTTCCATCTATTCCTGCTACTGTATTTACATTAGCAATAGAACCACCAACATTATTAACATTAGCAATATTGGTAGCAACTGTTCCGATATTATCTGAACCTGCTAAATCTGTAGCAACAGTTCCAATATCTGTAGCATCTCCTGCAACAGCAGAAACATCTGATGAGATACCTGCAACTGTCGTTACATTAGAAGAAATACCTGCAACTGTAGTGATGTTACTTGAGATTGGTGCAAGTGTTGAAATTGAGCTTGATACACCTGCTAGTGTCGAAACATTATTTGTTGGTGTAATTTG
>Ga0208303_1000803_pt1 | contig 12821 bp, 23 predicted proteins | sample CB_VirMetaG_2_FD_184537 | JGI IMG/M metagenome (GOLD analysis project Ga0208303, IMG submission 184537) | Freshwater to marine saline gradient viral communities from Chesapeake Bay - CB_1504_2 Viral MetaG (SPAdes) (version 4) | ecosystem: Environmental > Aquatic > Marine > Coastal | place: USA... | reverse complement strand
GGCCACTCATACTGAGGCTGCTCATGCCACTACTAGCGATATATGGACGGGCGGTAATACCTGTCTACTGTCAGGTTCAGTAGTTACTTTCACAGACGTTGCAGACGCTCCAGCAGTAGGGGCAGTACGCTACGTGGTCGCTAATGCAGCACACGTTATTACTGATAATAGTGCATTGGAAGTTGATGGAAATGCCAACTATACTTGTGCAGTAGGAGACTTACTTAGATTTGAAGCAAAAACCACTTCAACCTTTAGAGTAAGCGTAGTTGCTCATGGAGATGGTGGCGGTAGCGGTGATGCTAAAACAGCTAATCCACTATCTCAGTTTGCTGCTACAACTAGCGCACAATTGGCTGGAGTAATATCAAATGAAACAGGATCAGGACTATTAGTTTTTGGCACAAGTCCAACTTTAGTAACTCCTGCTTTAGGCACTCCATCTGCTTTAGTTGGAACAAATATATCAGGAACGGCAGCTAGTCTTACCGCAGGTAATGTAACGACTAATGCTAACCTCACAGGTCATATTACCAGTAGTGGTAACGCTGCTGTACTAGGCTCATTTACTTCAGCACAACTAAAAGCAGCACTAACAAACGAGACGGGTTCTGGAGCTGCTGTTTTTGCAGAAAGCCCGACATTAGTTACTCCTGCGCTTGGCACTCCGGCAAGTGGAGTAGCAACTAATCTAACAGGAACTGCGTCAGGACTTACTTCTGGCAATGTAACGACTAATGCAAACTTAACAGGTCATATAACTAGCTCTGGCAATGCAGCGGTATTGGGCAGCTTTACTTCAGCTCAACTAGCTACAGCACTAACAAATGAGACAGGTTCAGGAGCAGCTTGCTTTGCTACCGCGCCTACTATAGTAGGACTCACGGCAACTGGTGATATTACTATGTCGGGTAAAGCTGTTAATGAAGCTGTACATACTGAAGCTGCACACGCTACAACTTCTGATATTTGGACAGGTGGGAATACGTGCTTATTGAGTGGTAGTGTAGTTACCTTTACTGATGTGGCAGATGCACCTCAAGCTGGGGCAGTTCGATTCGTCGTGGCAAATGCTGCTCATGTAATAACTGATAACTCTGCGCTAGAGGTAGATGGTAACGCTAATTACACTTGTGGCATAGGTGATGTATTAATGTTCACAGCAAAAACTACATCTACCTTCCGTGTAAATATACTTTCTCATGGAGACACAACTGGCGATTATGTGCCAAGCGCGGTAGCGATAACGGGTGGCACTATCAATGGAACGACCATTGGAGCTTCTACACCTGCTGCGGGTAATTTTACTTCTTTAGATGCTACTGGTGTAGCTAGTGCTACCACTTTTGAACCAGATGGTGATACCTCGGCAAGTGATAACGCAGCAATAGGTTATACAGCAGCAGAGGGGCTAATACTTACTGGTCAAGGTTCAACGACAGATGTGACCATCAAAAATGATGCTGACGCTAAAGTTATGGGGGTGCTTACAGGAACAACTACCGCAGCTTTTGAAGGAGAGGTCACAGCAACTGGCTTCACAGGTACACTTGATGGCGTACTGGGTGGCGGAACTCCGGCTGCTGCCACTACAACAACTCTCAATGCTACTGGTGTTGCCACTCTGCGATCAGAGATTGACGAAAGTAGCGCATATACTGGTCAGCTTGTAATTGACTCTGTAACTAAATCAGCAGGACACTTAGCTAGGATTCTCTTTGAACATGACGATCATGGTTCAGCATCAATTGCAAGTGATTACGAAAGTGCTGGATATGGCAATCTAATACTTTCTACCAGAGGTGGTGGAAATCCAACGGAGCGTATGCGAATAAAAGGTGACGGTAAAGTTGGTATAGGCACTAGCTCTCCATTAGTAAAAAATCACACATTAGGCGCAGGAACAGCAGTTGTAAGCTCTGGTAGTGACGGAGCAGCAGAGGCTATTATTGAAGGTGCAAACATTGCTATGACTAGCAGTTATGGCAATCTAAATGTTATTTCAAATACAGCACAGGCAGCCGATACTGGCGGTCAAATTGCCTTCGCTGGCAAGTCAACTGACTCAAGTAATGTATATGCAACTTGGGGAGTCATTAAAGGTGCTAAAGAAAATGGAACTAGCGCGAATATTGCTAGTTATTTAGCGTTCTCAACTCGTGCTAACGGTGGTGGCAATACAGAAAAATTACGGATTACTAGCTCTGGTACGATACAAATAGGGGTAGCTACTACTAATTCTTCAGCTTCTTCTTTAACGCTTAAAGTTGCATCAGGAGGTGCTACTGGAGTTGCTGCACAAATAGCATCTGATTCAGGAACATCCTATCCGTGGTCTAATTACAATACTTCTGGAACGTATGTCGGCGGTATAACTTGTACATCTTCTGCAACTGCGTTTGCTACTTCATCGGATGTTAGGCTAAAGAAAGATATTAAAGATGCTCCTTCTGCGGTAGAAAAGATTAAAGCTGCAAGAGTGGTTAGCCATGAGTGGAAAGAGGAAGATACTGCTCCAGTTGAATTTGGCTTTGTCGCTCAAGAATTAATTAAAGTTGTTCCTCAAGCGGTTATTGAAGGTAAAGATAAAGAGGATGGTGGCATAGAAATTCCGTGGGGCGTTGATTATTCTAAACTTGTTCCTTTACTAGTTAAGACTATCCAAGAGCTTGAGGCAAGGATAGCAGTGTTAGAGGCTAAATAATGATAAGCCGTAAAGAGCTTCGAGATCAGTCCGCGCATTTTGGAAGCTGTTTAGCACTTAGCCTACTGGGTCTGATTCCTGTAATTGGTTCAATAATTTTAGTATGGCTCTGGTCGATTACACGCGAATACTATCAACACAAATCCGAGCATTTAGAATTTGTCGAGAATATTTATAGCTTAAAATTCTTTAATTTAGACATGAAATGGAATTGGGTCGGAATTATAAGCGGAGCAGTTATAAATGGGGGTATATGCCTGTTTATTTTTAGGTCGGTAATGGTTTAGTGTCAAATTTGAATCAAAAGCTCTTAGGAGTCGCTCTAGCCGCCTTATTATCGATTATAGGGTATATAAGTATGGAATTAGCTACTTTAAAGGCTAATTTACAGGAAGAAATTGGAAGATCAGAAGAAATAGACAGAAATCAGAAAGAAAGAATTACAGCAAATACCATCAGATCACTTATGACCACTGAGAGAGTTACTAAATTAGAAGTCAGAGACAAGATATTTAATAAAGGGGATTAAAGTGAATGATGACATAGTTCTGTGGGTTATTGGTCAACTATTCGTAGGGGCTGCTTTATACGGTGGCATCCGAGTTGATATTAAAAATATTCACGAAAAAATTAACAAAACTGATAACCGCGTATCTGAAGTCAATGAAAGGGTCGATAAAATTTTATTGAAAGGCGATTAACAAATGAATTTGTCTAAGAATTTTACGCTCTTAGAATTAACCCACTCACAAGAAGCAACTCGTACTGGATTAGATAACACTCCAACTACTGAACATATTAAGTCTCTTAATTTGCTATGTGCAAATATATTGCAGCCTTTAAGAGATCGAGTTAATAAGCCAATAGTCATAAGTAGTGGTTATCGTTCTGTTAACTTAAATCGTTTAATTGGTGGGTCTGTATTTAGTCAACATACAACAGGTCAAGCTGCTGATTTTACAATTCCTTCAATGACGGTAGAAGAAGTAATTTCTATTATCCGCGAGTTGAATCTTCCTGTAGATCAGTGTATAAACGAATATGGGCAATGGATTCATATTAGCCATCGCCACAATAGAGGCCAATTTTTAGCAGCTAAAAAGAAAGACCATAAGACAGTTTACAAAATTTTAGGAGAATAAAATGGATGACGTAAAAGGATTGCTTCAGTCACGTACAGTTTGGGGTGCTTTGTTAGCGATTACTGCTACCATTTCACAGCTTTTTGGATGGGATTTGGGAGATACAAACGGTCTGGCTGAACAAGTTGCTGCATTAGCAGGTGGTGTAATAGCCGTATTCGGTAGAATCAAAGCAGTTAAGCGTATAGCTAAATGATTGGATTAGGCACAGCTATTGTTGCTGTATTAGACAAGCTACTTTGGATTTTATTGGCTTATAACCGAAAAACAGAGAAAACAGAGGCGCAAATTGAACGCGACAGACTTTCAAAAAACCCTGCTGGCTGGTTTAATCAGCATTTCAGTAATGGCTTGTCTAAGCACTCCGGTAAAACCGATAGCACCGACAAAACCAAGCCTTGATGTAATTCAGATGGAAGATGGCAGTATGTGCATGGACGCACAAGATGCTGAAAACCTCGGAATATATATACTAGAATTAGAAAGGGCAACATATTAAATTTTGTTTTCTCGGTTCATTCGCTTCATTTTTGCCTTAATAAGTTTTGTATAACTTTTCTCTATATCTTCTGTTTTCTTTGTTTTATCTTTATTATATTTTTCTCTTTTTTTTGTTTTATACCAAAGATAAGCCTCGTGAGCGATTACCGCTTGTTCGCGGTCTAATCTAAGTAAATACAGCAATTCTAAACAAGTTATTTCTGGTGGCAATTCACTCCAATGGCAATTAGAATATTTAATGGTTGGAGTATCAGAGTTACCATAATAATTATTAAAGTCTCCTTTCTTTCTTGTTCTAGCTTTCATATCAGCAATAAAAGTATAAATACAACAAAAATCAAAATTGATGCTGGAAGTTTTTTGTCCTTGTCCAAATGAAAATCTACCCCATTCTGTTCTTTATATGACCTAGCAAATTTAGCTGATTTTAATTTTTCTAATTCTACCTTTCCTTGATCCATAATATTTTCTCCTTTAAATAAAACGCTTCCCTTTTTTTGGTTTTCTTCTTTTCTTTGACTCGCTTATCACGACTGGGTTTCTCATTAATCATGACTAGTTCTTTGCCATTGGGTTTATTCGACTAAATGACTCGTTTGTAATGGATGGATTTCTAAACTCCTTTGACTCGCTATTTCTGGATGGGTTTCGTTGTCCTTACTGACTCGTTCTCTTTCATTGGGTTTCTCAAGCGTTCTGCCTCACTGGTATTTGTTGGTTTCCTTACTAACGCTGATTCATTTTTCTTTACTGGGTTTCTTGCCGCGGATGATTCGTTTCTAATTCATGGATTTCTTTTCTTACCTGACTCGTTCTAATGCTTTGTGTTTATCAATTCTGCTGACTCACTAACTCGTTCTGGTTGTCTCTGTTTTTATGATTCACTTCCTTCATATGGGTTTCTAGAAATACATGATTCACTTTTCCCCTTTGGGCTTCTTACCTAACATGGTTCACTCTACAATGATGGTTTTCTTGTATATAGTGATTCACTTGGATCGAATGGGTTTCTGAGCTTTCCTGATTTTATGCGACATGGACATGACCTAATTTAGCCTCACTATACTCAGGGGCAACTGGCAGTTTTTCAAGCGTTCTCCAAGCCACATATAGGTCTACCAAAAACCTCTTAATCATATACCGCATAGCCATATTATGCCTGTGACCTTTTGTCTTTTCAATATGATTAGGGTGATTTTCAATACGATTTTTATACTCATAATAAATTATAGAATATTTATTCTCCCCTGCCCTAAGAAAAGATGAACCTAAAACACCGACCAGCTTGGTTTTTAAAAAAGGGTTAAAAGTTATTCCCACCTTCTTCTTTACCTCTCCTTCTCTATCTACATATTCTGACTCAACTAAATGCTGCTTGTGCCGTGATCTTCCTTGTCCGTCTGGCGCAACATCTAATCCAGCATACGCCCATAAAGAAGATGAGTATTTCGCTCGACTAATATCAATCTCGCTAAGAATCACGCCTGACATCGCTGCGCCACACCCTTTAACATCTTTAAGAAAGGCAGAGTAAACGGGGTAATCTTCTAGGACTTTGGTTAGTAAACTAAAGTGCTTGGCTTCGTCTCTTTCTAAAGCTATATATCTATCCACTAACACTAACTCGGTATACTCTGAAATGACCTCATCGCCTTTGAACTTCTTTTGAGAAGGAAAGGTCTTTACCCCGTCAGTAATTTTTTTATACGAAAGACGAAGTGCAGCAAGTATCTTTTTACCCTCAAGGTCAAGTTCTTGTTCTTTCTCGCTAGGCTTCTGCCCTAATTTAGACTTGAAATTACCAACAATTCTGTTGCCCATCATAATTCTAAGTTTTTGAATATCGTAAGCACCGCGTACTAAAGTCTTAATATTTGACATAATATTTTCTCCAAAAATTAAAATGAGGGGATCAGGCTATGCAATAAAATGCACTCCCCTCTGCTGTGGGGGAAACTAGAATGGTATATCGTCCTTCATATCGTCAAAGCCTGTTGGGGATTTGGTCTTTGGCAAATCATCACTATCATTATAAAAAACCTTAGTATTCCCTAGTATCGCCCCTCTAACTCCTTCTGTCCGTTCTTCTGACGAAACAGATTGAGTGACCATGCCATTATTATTGTACTGGTCTACTTCACTTAAATTAATAAAGGCCGTAATGTTCAAATAAGTACCTTTCCTTCCTTGTACTAATTTTGACTTATCAATTTTAGTTACATCAATACTTGCTGAAATTCCTATTTTACTCATACTTTTCTCCGGTTAGTTTTTAAGATTTTCTCATTTTCGTCAACGCAGTACGAATCTTCGAGTGTGGCTTTAGTAAAAACCATACTGCTTCCTTCACTTCATTTGATAATTCATTATCGTAAAACATTTCGTAAGCTAAAAATGGCTGATTGTTATCAAAGCAAGATATAATATCTTGAGAGATACCCTGAACCTCGATATGTTCTTCTTCGGTAAGATCATCCATAGCCCCATCTAAAGGAGTATGTACCGATCCCTTGATTTTAGATTCAGCTTTCTTTAATTTGTTAGCACCATCTATCTCATTTTCTGAATAAACGAAGCCATGAAGATTAGCTAGTTTTAAAACACACCTATCAACTGCTCTTTTTTCTGCCATAGCGTATGGATAAGCATTTTTATTATTTTTCGGGCTGCACTCGCCATACGATATAACTTGTCTATCATTGATAGAAGCTATACATTTCATGCTACAAATCCCATCTTTAGTATTTGCTTCCACCACATCCAAAAGCTCTATAGACACATTAAGTTTGGCAGCAATGATCTCTATGTATCTGTGCAGCACAACGGGCGTGCCATGACAATCCCACGTAGCTTCTGCGCTATTAATTCCTAATTCTTTAAAAATATTAACTGCTTCGTCCGGTATATTCATTTTACCCATTGCTTTCTCCTTATAATTCTATTTCAGCGTATTCAGCGTATGCCACGCTTACCATATCCTCAAATTCTTCATATCTTAATTGCTGTACCATCTCTGGAATCATGCACATCAACTCCTCTAATCCCCTCAACTTGGTATAGGATGGAAGATGCAATGTACCAATATGACCTACGGGGTCATACTCTGAATCCCAATCTTCATCAAGATGAACCCAAAGAATCTTAAAAATATCCTTAATCTCATTCCAGTAAGGAAACTCCTTGACCACCTCATCTATTTCGTACTCAAGACGAGTCTGGCATTGTAAGCTGCCGTCAAAAAGAATAATGTCATTTATCATAATCTTCTCCCAAACTAGCACCATCTTTTTCCAAAATATTAATCACAAAAGTAAGCGTTTCTATCTCATCTTTAATTGCAATTATCGCCACGCTATTAAAGTAAGTCTTTTCGCCCAAAAGTTTTTTATGTGCTTTTATTTCACGTAAAAGGTCTTCTCTTTTTTGAGTAATAAGCACTCTTAGCCGGAAAACGTGTATTTTATTGACAGATTCCATTTCTTGCCATTCAGCACATTGCTGCTGTTCTTCCTCATCTAACTGCTGCTGAAGTTGTGGATCAGCTTCTAAAGTTTCATCGAGCATATCAATCTCCATTTTCGTGAATATAGGCATTACGAGCATCTTTTTTCTTTTGTTTTAAAACGTCAACCGTTTCCATTTCCTTAACATAATCTTCAATTGCGCCTTCTACCAGCTTATCTATCTCGTGGTGCGTGAACTCTCGTACTACTGGGATTAGAATTTCTTTGAATCTTTCCTTCAGTTTTAATCTGCGTATTTTGCTCTGCTGCATCATCTACTTTGTCTCCAAAAAAACGGTCTATATTATCTAGTAATCCTTCTAAATCAGGCACTTCAGCTTCAGGATGTTTTTTAATGTACTTAATCCAATCAGTCATATCGGCCTCCTTTACCTGCTATATTAAAGCAAGCCATTCATAATTGCAAGCAAAAAGTGTTGTCCTCGTTAAAAAAATGATTTACAATGCAATTCTTATTTACATGAAAAGGATTTAAGCATGAAGCCGATTGATAAATTAATTGATATGTATACTACACCAACCCAAGCAGGACGGGCAATTGGCGTTAGTAGGCAGGTAGTAGAGCATTGGATTAAAAAGGGATTTATACCATACGAGGTTGCATCTAAAGTGCAAGAGAAAACGGGTGGAAGCATAACTAACTCGCAAATCTGGTGCGCGGCTGACAAGGCTAAATCTGCATTAAAAGCTAAAAAAGGTGAACAAAATTAACTGGTTTAAATTCCATATTGGTGACTATATTGCCCATACAGCGCACTTATCACTTATGGAAGATTTGGCGTATCGGAGATTAATAAGCGCATATTATTTGAACGAAAGGCCATTAAAAGGTAGTGCCAAAGAAATATCCAGACTGATATTAATGCGAGACAATGTAGCAGATGTTGAGCAGGTGTTAAATGAGTTTTTTACACCCAATTCTAGTCATAACAAATGGACAAATAAACGGTGCGATAAAGAAATAAAAAATTACAAAAACAAAATTAAAAAAACTAGCGAAGCAGGTAGGCTTTCTGGAGTTGCTAGGAAAAAAGCTAATAAAATCATAGACTACAAGCCTAACAAAAGTTTAACGTCTGTTCAGCAAGTGTTGAACAAACCAGATACCAAGAACCAAGAACCTAGAACCAACAAAAAGATAGATACAGAATTTGATATTTTTTGGAAAAATTACCCAAATAAAACAGGTAAAAAAATAGCTTTAGTATCTTGGAAAAAACATAAACCATCTTTACAAGCTGTATTAAAGGCATTAGATTGGCAGAAGAAGTCAGATAAATGGCAAGCAGATAATGGTCAATATATACCTAACCCTGCAACTTACATTAATCAAGGCCGTTGGGAAGATGAGTTGTCGCAGCAGATAAATAAATCAGTTGCTAAAAAAATTTCCTGGTGGGAGACAGAAGAAGCTACTTTGCAAAAGGCTATGGAAATTGGTTATCATTTCAGCAAAGACAAGAGTTTGGGAGAAATTAGAGAAGGCATCCAACAACGATTAAGTGGAGTCAATTATGTTCGCTAAAAATGAAATCCCATCAGATAGGCCGTTTATTAAATGTTGTGACTGCGACGATAGAGCCATTATCGGCTTGTATACTGGTTTTGTAAAAAACAAGCAATGGGTTTATAACAAATCGCCTGTTGGCGTATGTTTGCGCCATTATGAATCCAGAAAATTAAAGAAAGCACAAGATTGGAACAGAAAAATGGGGCTTGATAGTGTTAAAAAGCAAAAGGATTATGTTTTTAAAACTCACTTTAGCTTTAGGAGTATGAAATGAACATTCAATACACGAATGATTGGAGTTAGTATGCAAGTACATTACAGTAGCGAAGCTCAAGATTGGGGTACCCCTATAAATCTTTATCAAAGGTTAGATGCTATCCATCATTTTACTTTAGATGTATGTGCAGATGCATACAACTACAAACATAAAAATTATTTTGATAAAAGTAAAGATGGTTTGTTGCAAGATTGGCAAGATAACATTTGTTTTATGAACCCACCTTACGGTAGAGAAATAAAACATTGGATTAAAAAAGCTTATGAAGAATCTTGTCAACGTGCAAAGGTGGTTGCTTTGATACCAGCTAGAACTGATACAACTTATTGGCATGATTATATTTTTCCTCATGCCAAAATAGAGTTTTTAAAAGGTAGAATAAAATTTGAGAAGCAAGGAAGGGCTGCTCAACCTGCGCCGTTTCCTAGTGCTATTATTGTTTTTGAAACTCACTTTAGTTTTAGGAGTATGGAATGAACATTCAAGAAGCATATCAAGATTTTAAAGATAATTATGGACAATCAACCATTAATCCATACAGGCTTTGGGTAGCAGCCTGTACTTGGGCTACTAGCAGTAAGAAACGCAGTACGCTACAAAATGCTCTATACTGGAGACGTTTAAAAGAAATCAGCGAACAAGCATTTGTTGGTGAACACAACCAGCAGTTTTCTGCTTTTAGTTGGCATATTTATTTTAAACAAAAAATAATGCCGATAGAGTTTGAATCTAAAACGGGCAAAGTAATTACGAAATATGTACAATTGCCAGATGGGAGTACTTCTTTAAAAAGTACAAGCGTAATGTCAAAAAAAGAATTTAGCGATTACCTTACAAAATGTGAAGCCTATGCAACTCAAGAATTAGGCGTAAAATTTTCTGAAGATTATGAATCCAACTAGAAAAGAGAAACTCTACTGGAATAGGCTTATTAGTGAGATCGGTTGTTGCGTATGTTTTAGTCATTTGGGCATAAAGAACAATGATTACTGTTCCATACATCATATCGACGGCAGAACCAAAAAAGGTTCTCACGCGCACGTTCTGCCCTTATGTTCAGCCCATCACCAAACAGGTGGAGAAGGCGTGGCTATACATCCATTTAAAAAGCAATGGGAAGAAAAATATGGTTCACAAGAATCATTAAAAATTATGTGCGATAAATTACTAGGAGATAATTAATGTCATGGATATTCAGCAAAGTTTTACTGGACTCACTGAGCTTGCCTTGTTCGCAGGAGCTGGTGGCGGAATCCTTGCCTCAAAAAGTCTTGGAATCAGAACCGTTTGTGCAGTTGAGTGTGAGTACTACCCAGCATCCGTTCTTGCACAACGGCAAAATACAGGAGACCTCGAACCTTTCCCGATTTGGTCTGACATCAAGAGCTTTGACGGAAAAACATGGAGAGGAGTTGATATTGTCTCTGGTGGCTTTCCATGCACAGATTTATCAGTTGCGGGTAAGCAAGCAGGAATCACAGGAGAAAGGTCAGGGCTTTGGTTTGAGATGGCAAGAGTTATTACCGAAGCCGAACCTAGATTTGTTCTCATCGAAAACGTACCAACCCTCAGAAAATATCTTGGACATATCCTGCACTACCTTGCCTCCGAGCGGTACGATGCGGAATGGGGCTGTCTCAGCTCAAAAGAAGTTGGGGGATTGCATAAAAGAGATAGAATGTGGATCGTTGGAAGGAAAGCCTGATAATAAAAACTTTTTTCATACACCAAATACTAGCGGATTAGATGGTGGTAGTAATAGCAGAAGGGCGTTAAAGAAAAGACTAGAAAATTTCCCTACACCTACGGCTCATATGTCAAAAGAAGGTGGCTATCCTGCTGAGTACACCAGAAAAACTGTGGCTTTAACGGCAATGATTATGGCTAAGACCATTCATCCAACCAACGGAAAACTTAATCCTGATTGGGTAGAGTTTTTAATGGGATGGCCTGTATCATGGACTGATTTAATTAGTACAGAAGTGGTTCAATATCCATTAAGTCCAGAACCAGAAGGATTACCTAGAGTTTGTAAGAGTACTCCAACCCGGACACCAAGATTAAAATGTATTGGGAACGGTCAAGTTCCTCAATGTGCCGCAACAGCTTATCAATTACTATTGGAGAGATTTAATGAAACCTAACGAAAAGCTCATAACTGGTTATTGTCAGGAGACTAATAAAGAAATGAAAGCTAGGCACAAGTTAAACGCAGAGCTAGGCATTAAAGGTAGATATTCGGAGCAAAAAAAATCACCAATGTATCGTTATATAGCTAAAAAAAGGTAGATGATGAATAAATATCGGAATAAGCCATGCGTAATTTTAGGTAATAAATTTGCAAGCCAAGCTGAAGGCCGTAGATATACCGAGCTTCTTATGCTTGTTCAATCTAAGTTTATACAAGATTTAGTCTTACAGCCACGATTTAGAATCGAAGTTAATAGTATTAAAATTTGTGATTATGTAGCAGATTTTCGATACTCTGAATTAGTTGATGGACAGCTAATAGACAGAATAGAAGATGTTAAAGGGATACTCACACCCGTTTACAAACTTAAAAAGAAGCTTTTAAAGGCGGTTCATGGCCTTGATATTATAGAGATTAAATAAATCATAACTCCCACTGTGGGAGCTATAAACTATTCATATTCTATGGATGGTGCATTTGTTGCATACGGGTTGTTAGGGGAACTATCGCTATATTCTGAACCATAAGTACCATATTCATTATTGATACTATCTGGTGAATACTTTGACCCATACTGCCCATACGAATTACTGGTTGAGTTAGGATCATATTGATTGCTACTAAGGTTGCCCAGATACTTGCCCGTTTTTTGATCTATTAATCGTGGTGGATCGGCATAGGCCATACTTGATAGTAATATTGATATTATTAGTAATTTATTCATTTTTATCCTTTAAAATTTCTTTTTTTTGGTAATATACGTCCTCGAAGCCAAATTTTCGGCTTAATTCGATAATTTCGGTTGCTGCTTCTTCATTTGGCGCAAAAGCGTATGTACAACGACAGGCAGCAGTTAAAAGCCCTGCTAATGCGTCTTTTAAGACATCAGGCGGTACATTCCCTAGACTATCGTTAATATTATCTAATGCATCAAGTCCGGCATTAAATCCAATTTCATACGTTTCGGCGGTA
>Ga0208303_1000802_pt1 | contig 12832 bp, 9 predicted proteins | sample CB_VirMetaG_2_FD_184537 | JGI IMG/M metagenome (GOLD analysis project Ga0208303, IMG submission 184537) | Freshwater to marine saline gradient viral communities from Chesapeake Bay - CB_1504_2 Viral MetaG (SPAdes) (version 4) | ecosystem: Environmental > Aquatic > Marine > Coastal | place: USA... | reverse complement strand
GCTACATTAGAACAGTTTCTTGCGCTATACGACTCTATGGTCGTTGGTGATCTGTCAAGCATCAAGACAGATTTCAAGAATGAAGTTATCAAGGATGGACCTCCTTGCTTACAGATACTAACCGAACAAGGAGTGAGCGATGGTTCCCGCAATAATGCTCTCTTCAATATCGGAGTATTCTATAGGAAGTCCAGTCCTGATAACTTCGCAGAATTAATTGAAGAGTATAATAGAGTCTATATCAATCCACCATTAAAGGCGGATGAGGTTATCTCTGTTATTAGACAGATTAGTCAGAGCGACAATGAGGGTGCACCAAAGTATATGTATCGATGTACTCAGCCACCGATTGAGTCTCTCTGTAATAAACGTTTATGTAAGAAAAGAAAATTTGGTGTGGGTGGCGATAATGATCGAGAGCATCCTGTATACGCTGATTTAAAAGTTTATAAGTCGGATCCACCAAGGTATTTTCTCAATGTTGATGACAGAAGAATAGAGATATCGAATACCGAAGACTTAATGAACCATCGTAAAATTATTCAAGCGTGTCTTGAACAATTAAACACAGGGATCATGAATATGAGCGCTGCGGAGTGGAATAGAACCTACTCAGAGTTATTTGAAAATATATCTATTGATTATCCTCCCGAAGAGGTGACCAAGAAAGGTGAGTTTAAAGAATTACTAGAAGAGTTTTGTTTACACCAAGGTGAAGCGTTAAGCTTTGATGATATCTTTTTAGGTAAGTCTTACTCGGAAGAGGGTTTTACTTATTTTGCTCTGAAAGATTTAATGGATCACTTAAAGAGAAATGATTTTAAAGAGTCTCGAGCGTGGGTAACCGTTAGGTTAAGAGAAGAGTATGATGCGGAAGACCTGATCAAGACAGTAAAAAATGTTAGAATTAGACTTTGGAAAATACAGGAATTAACTGTAGAGCAACCAGAGTTAGATATTCCTAATATGGAAAAAGAAATAAAAGAAGAGGAGATACCGTTTTGATAAAAGTATTATTTGGAAATAGCTTTGAGAAAGTAAAAGAACTAGAAGATAACTCCATTGATTGTGTTATTTCTTCTCCTCCCTACTTTGGTTTAAGAGATTACGGCAATGAAAATCAAATGGGTTTAGAAAATCATTATAAAGATTATATTCAAAACACGGTTAATCTTTTTAGATTAATGAAACCTAAGTTAAAAGACACTGCCACAATATGGTGGAATGTGGGGGATAGCTATTACAATTATCGACCAACAAGAAACAAAGATAATTTATATAAAAGTCCCGACTACCATAAACAAACTATCAGTAATTCAAGACAAGACCTGCCTACAAAAGGTAGTAAAAGGGGTATTGTGTTTGAGGATATAAAAGAAAAAGACTTAATGATGATACCTAATAGGGTGGCAATCGCTTTACAGGAAGACGGATGGTATGTTCGATCAGAAATAATTTGGTCAAAACCTAATCCCATGCCTGAGAGTGTCAGAGATAGACCTACTTCTTCTCATGAAAAAATATGGTTAATAACAAAAAATAAAGCTTATTACTATGATCATGAAGCTATTAAAGAAGACTGTTTAACATACGATAATTTAAATAGAGATAGAGACACCACTAAACTTAACAATACACCAGGTAGAGCAAGAATGGGTGGACTTAAAAAGAATAACTATACAAAGAAAAATAAAAGAAACGTTTGGACAGTTACCACTAAACCTTTTAAGGGAGCACACTTTGCTACCTTTCCTATTGATTTAATTGAGCCTTGTGTACTTGCAGGATGCCCTGAAGGTGGAACAATCTTAGACCCTTTTGGTGGATCAGGAACAACAGGAGTTGCCGCAAATAGACACAAAAGAAATGCAATCTTAATTGAGTTAAATGAAAACTATAAAGAAGTAATGCAGTTAAGGTTTAGTAAAGAAGATCCATTATTTTTGGAGACACAGTATGAGTAAACCCATTGTTGTCATCGGACCGCCAGGCACGGGCAAAACAACTTTTATCCTTAACAAGATAGAAGAGTATATTGCTGAGGGATACTCGATTGATGAGATCGGTTTTTTCTCTTTCTCAAATAAGGCGGTAGACGAAGCAAAACAGAGAGCCAGTGAGAAGTTTAAAATACCTGCCTCTCAATTAGAAAGCTTCTCAACACTTCACTCTTATGCCTTACGTCAATTAGGTTTAAGTCGTGACTATATAATGAGTAAAAATGATTGGAGAAATGTAGAAGATGTACTTAGGATTAAGATTAATGTTAATAACGATGACGATAGTTTTTACAACAACTACGACGACAAATATATTCAGTTAATAGAAAAATCAAAAAGAAGAGACATTGATTTACGAGACTGTTGGACAATGTTTGCAAAAGATATCATTTATCACAAGCTTGAATATATTTCGAAAGGATTACAGGAATATAAAACAAAGGGGTATGAGAAGTTTACGGATGGTGTGACAGGGTCTTTTGTTAAAGATTCAGGACCTAAAATGGATTTTACAGATTTAATTATGAACTATGTTAAACAAGACAGAGTGAAACCCTTTCGTGTTGTTTTCTTTGATGAGTCACAGGATATGTCCACGATCCAATGGAAAATGGCAGAGATGATTTGGAAAGCATCGGAGGTGTCTTACATTGCTATGGATCCCAATCAAGCTATCTATACTTGGGCGGATGCCGATGTTTCCAAAGCTATTGAAGTAAAAACACAGGCAGAGGAAACTATTGTTTTAGATCAATCAAAGAGAGTACCAAGAAAAATATGGGAAGTTGTAAATCGTGTTGAAGAGCAAATCGTTGCCTATGACGATATTAAATGGAAACCTGCGGAGAGAGATGGAAGTGTTGAGTTTGTTAAAGGTATTTATCATTTAAACATGTCTGAGGGTAGTTGGTTGGTGATGGGTAGAACAAGAACAATCAGAGAAGATTTAGAGGAAGTATTAAGAAAGAAGAATGTATTTTTTCGTGTTAAAATGCGGGATAATAAGTATCGTTATTCTGTGAAAGCACAAGAAAGAAACGCTATACTGACTTGGAAAGAATTAATGAGAAGTGAAACAAATGAAGTTCCAATTAAGATGGTTGATAATTTATATAAAAGTATTGGAAAAGAGTTTGTTGCCAGAGGATATAAAAAAGTAATAGCGGAACAAAAGAAAGCTTTCCCTGATAAAAAAGTTTGTTTTAAAGAACTAAAGGAAAGCTACGGACTGCAAGTTGAATTTGGAATTTCATGGGTAGAAGTAATGACTACCTTGAATACAGAAACAAGAGCATACTTGGAAAACCTAGAGTCAAGGGGTGAGGACATAGGTAAAGAGCCAAGGATAACACTATCCACGATCCACCAACAAAAGGGCGGTGAAGCAGATAATGTTATTGTCTCTCTTGATATAGGAAAGATGGCGTACGATGATTATCGTACCAATCCTATTAATGAGCATCGTTTATTTTACGTTGCCTTTTCAAGAGCAAGACATAATTTATTTATTGTCTTACCTCAATCAAGAGAGGCATATAGAATATGAACTTACAAGAATTAAAAGATCACGGTCTTTTAGATGATGAAATAATTAAGTGGGATGGTTTTGATGAATGTGTTTTAGGTATCGGAAGTAGATGCGGAATGCAGGATATTCTTGTTTATAGTAAGAAAAAAATTGCTTACAAACTAAGAGACAGGGATAACATGACTGTAGAAGAGGCTATAGAATACATAGACTACAATATAGCAGGAGCGTATGTAGGAGAGAGAACTCCTATTCTTTTGGAGGATTTCATATGAGCAAACAAATAGGAATGTTTAAACCCAAGTCTGAGTGGCTACCACCAATGGACTTTCCTGATATTAAAGATGCAAAAAGAATTGCTATCGACTTAGAAACTAAAGACCCAAACATCAGTCAAAAGGGTGCGGGATGGGCAACAAATGATGGACATATTATTGGAGTAGCTATCGCTGTTGATGGTTGGGAGGGATACTATCCTATTCGACACGAAACAGGTTTTAATCACTCTCCCGAAATAGTTTTTGATTGGCTAAATGAAATGCTATCCACTGACTGCGATAAGATTGCTCACAATGCCTCCTATGATTTCGGTTGGCTACAGGCAGAGGGAATTAAATGGAACGGTCGAATTGTTGATACAATGATTGCGGGACCTTTAATTGATGAAAATAAATTTAGCTATTCTTTAAATGCAATGTCTAAAGAGTATTTAGGGGAAAGTAAAAATGAGTTTTTGTTAAGAGAAACAGCGGCACAGTGGGGTGTTGATCCAAAAGCAGAGATGTACAAAATACCTGCTCAGTTTGTTGGAGAGTATGCCGAACAGGATGCCGTACTATGTTTAAAGCTTTGGGATAGACTGAATGTTGAGATTAATAAAAATAACTTACAAACTGTTTTTGATTTAGAAACAGAACTTCTTCCTGTTCTTATGGAAATGAGAAGAAGAGGAGTGAGAGTAGATTTAGATAAATTAGCAGTAGCAGAAAAAGAGTTAATTAAGAAAGAGAATAAACTACTTAACTTTGTTCACGATAAGACAGGGGGTAAAGTTGATATTTGGGCAGCCAGATCGATTGCCTCTATCTTTGATCTCTGTAAAATTGATTATCCTAAAACAGATAAAGGTAATCCCAGTTTTACAAAAAGCTTTTTAGAAAATCATCCTCATCCTGTTCCCAAGGCAATTGTTCAAGCGAGAGAATACAACAAAGCGCGAACCACATTCCTCCATACGATAGAGAGATACAATCACAACGGAAGAATTCATGCCAATATAAATCAACTTAAAACAGAGAATGGCGGAGCGGTGACAGGAAGATTTAGTTATTCGAATCCAAACTTACAGCAAATACCTGCTCGAGATAGTAAAGAGGCGGATATTAAAATAGGAACAATGATTAGAAGTTTGTTTTTACCTGAAGAGGGAGAGAAGTGGGGTTCATTTGACTATTCACAGCAGGAACCTCGTTTAGTAGTCCATTATGCTGATTTTATCGGGTTGGAGGGCTCAGAAAAGCTCGTAGAAGCTTACAGGAGTGATAAAAACACCGACTTCCATACGATCATGGCGGAGATTGGAAAAATCGAACGTAAGAGCGCTAAAACCATAAATTTGGGGTTATTCTATGGAATGGGTGTCGGAAAACTAGCAGATCAGCTAGGAATTGATCCAGAAGAGGCAAAAATACTAATTACGGAATATAATACTAGAGTTCCCTTTGTAAGGAAGCTTGCAGACCGAGTCGCTGACCACGCTTCGCAGACAGGAAAGGTTAAAACCTTTTTAGGAAGACACTGTCACTTTGATTTGTGGGAGCCAAAAGCTTTTGGTGCTCACCGAGCATACCCTTATGAGAAAGCAAAAGAGGAACACGGTATTAATACACCTCTAAAGAGAGCGGGTACTTACAAAGCACTGAACAGATTAATTCAAGGGAGTGCCGCTGATCAGACAAAACAGGCAATGGTGAATCTATATAAAGAGGGTATTATACCAATGATACAAATTCACGATGAATTGGCTATCAGTTTTGACGGTAATGAAGAAAAGCAACAACAAATAATAGATCAAATGGAAAACGCTATCGAATTAAATATTCCATCAAAGGTAGACGTTGCCATAGGAGATAATTGGGGAGAAGCAAAATGAGAATAATATATCAAGACGGAAAATTATTAGTTAGCTTAACCCGAGATGAGGTTAAGCAGGCACAGGAAAATATGGGAAGACCCATTGAATTACCCGTAGGTCAACTAAAAGTACTTCATGAAGATATTAGTAAGGCTGTTTTACAGCGTTGGGAAAAAGTAGAAGTTCCCAGTCAAGTTAGTTATTTAAGAAAATAAAAGAATAGTGACGACAGTTGATAAATTAATTATTTGCAAGGAGGACACTAATCTAACGACCTTTTCTAAATACACACAAGTTTCCTTCCATATATTTTTTGGTCATCACTATTCTTACTAATAAAATATCATATCTGCTGTGCGGAAACAACAATTCTTTTTTCTTTCCTGTTGATTAAAAACTTTTTCGAAAGGAAAAAATACTATGTTTAATTTAACCAAAAGATCAATGGATCATTTTTTAAACTTCTTTAAAACAAAAGAAGACAAGGATGAAACCATCAAACAATTCTGTCAAGCAGAGTACAAAAACGATTGGTACGCCGCTTACATGACCTTTAAACAAGAAGGTCGCTTCCCGAACTTTATTAGAAGAACTCTCTAAAGAGTTAGATTGGCAATAATTTCAGCTAGTTCCTCACATCTTCGTGGGGTCTGCTGATGCCATCTACTATCTTTCATTTCGAGTGAAGCTTTTTTCCAATCCTTAACACGTATCGCTTTCCACATCTTGGAGAACTTACGAACACCGTTGGTTCCCAGTTGAAAAACCATTTCTAAAATTACGTGCTCAGCTTTTTCTGGTAAATCATGTCCAACACATTCTTGTATTAAAGACTCTGCTCCCGCTGCCGCTCTGTTTAAATCCATATCGAAAAGTTCATTGATTTCTTCTATAGAAATTTCTACACCCTCTTTAAATCGTTCTTCTTCGTGAGGTTGTATTAAATGTCCTATCCCAATCGTGGCTTTACCTAGTGAATCTAAGTACATGGATGTACGTAGACCCTCGCTATCCTGTATTCTAGCTCGAAGTTCATCTGTAATTTTTATCATTTTGCACCTATACCCCAATGTTGTTCATGGGGGTCTTTCTCTTCCTTTCTTTTAAATATATTTATAATAAATTTAATTAATTTCATTTATTTGAGTTTATAACCCAAACCAGCGTATTTGTCTACACTTCCTCCCTTTTTAAAAGAAAAAGATCCACCCACACTTAATCCTTGATTACCGATAGTAGCGTTTAAATCAACAGGCACACCGTTAATCATAACAGTATTTTCATAACCTAATTGAGGGTTTCCAGATAAAACATTGTCAAATCTTAAATTACCCATAGGAGTCTCTACTTGAGGGTTTTTTGCAAAATTATATAAATCCATCAAAGAGGGCAGTCCAACATTTTCTGCCATAAGAACAGGCTGACCTGTTGGATCTGTTTGATACATTTGCATATCTCTATTAAATTTTTGTTGTTTATTTCTGTTTATCTCTTCTTGAATCATCTTGTCGAAGAGATATCGATCTAACATTTTTCTTTTATCTTGCTCAGATAATTCTGATCGTAAATCTGGATTAACAGTTCCCTTAGGAACTTCTCCTATGCTTTCTAAGTATATATTACCTAAAGTATTATTAGGGTCGTAGTACTCAGGCACAACAGGAGCGACACCCACATTAGAGTAACCCTCAGGAAGATATCCTGGTTGATAAGTATCTGGGTTGAATGAGCTAATATTATTGTAAGGAAGAGGTACCCCCGCATTATCTATACCAAAGATAGACGGATCACTCTCGTTTCCAATGTTTCTATTTAAATCCATAGAGGGAAGTGTCTCTGTTTCAATCGAGGCAGGTGTTAAATCAATTGCAGGTTGATTGGTAGTAGTTGTAATAGTACTCCCTCCACCGTAATTAACGGTCGGCTGACCGCTGAAAGCTGATCTCAAATTATCGTAAAGACCACCAACAGTTTCTATTCCTTGTTGAGTTCCACTTTTAATTCTTTGAAATAAATCAGAGGCAACAGATCCAAGAACACCACCTCTACCAATAAAGTCACCTATTCCTTTACCAATGCTTCCTAGACCATAACCAATATCACTACCTATTTCTTTAAATGTAGGACCATACATATTAGCTAATCTCATAGCTTCGTCAGCTAAAGTAGGTCCACCAGGTGTCCTTGATTGATATACATTACTTGCACCAACAACAGGTTTCATTTGTTCTTGTTTAAATTTTTCATATAAATCAGATTGAATCTGTCTTCGATCTAAACGGTTATTGGAAATATCTTGTCTTCCCTTGAAAAAATCTTTTCTTGTTTGCTCTCTTCTGTCTTGAAGAGCTTTCATACTTTGAGTTTCTGCTGCTCTCTGAGCTTGCGCCATAGCGGCAGGGCTACTGAATGTAGATTTTTTACCTCCTACGTTACCTGGTATTGCCATTATGCTACCACCTGTGGTCTTTTAAATTTTTTGGACTCATAAATATCGACTATACCACCTTCAGCGGCATTGAAAAGAGGCATTCCGACTGACTCTAAGCTAGCCACGGTCTGCGGGTTAAAGGGAGCCGACAAAGGAGGGACAACATTAGCCCCCAGTCCGCGAGGAATATTCATTACATCATTATTAGAAGGTTTAGGTGGAGTGGAAGGAAATCTTGCGCCAGGTTGTATGTCTTGAGTTTCAATTGTTTTTAAAAAATCAGTGTATTCTTGTGTGGGTTCTTTTGTTCCTTTTTCTGCTGTTGCTATTCCTGTGGCTAAATCTGTTTGATATCCCATCATACTTTCAACAAAAAACATTGCATTAGCCATTTGATTTTTTGTGGCATTTTTTGGTGTCAGTACTCCAGTTTGCAAATCTATAAAAGTTTTTAATCCATCTCTTCCTTGTTTTGTTAAAAGCATTTTAGACAAATAGTTCATACCTCCAGCTCTCGCTGCAAGACCTTGTAGATTAACAAACCCGAGAACTATATCTAACATAGAGGCTTTTGGACTGACTCTATTAAAATTAACTCTTCTTATATAGTTAAATAAATCTGCTATTTCTTTAATCTCTTCTTTACTAAATAAAATGTCTAATTTTGTTTTTGGACTTCCTGCCTTAGGTCCTAAAGTATTGGTTATATTTTTTACAAACAAAGTCGGATCTAATATTGATTTAAAAACTTCTCCATCAAATTTACTAGAAGCGGAGACAATATCCTCAGGAACAGCACCAGCAACTCTTTCTTTTCCAATTCGTTCTTTGTATGCACCAAAGCGCCCTTTTTTAGCTTCAGATGCCTGAGCAAGTTTTTCAGCTTCAAAAGTCAAGTCTTCGATTGGTCTAGATGATTTTAATAAAGCATCTTCCACCACAGTGCTCTTTAACTGATTAATAACGTCATCATAACCATTGTTTCTTAGGAAAGTTAAAGCTTCATCAAGCTCTGTTGCATTTAATTTAGTGAACTGTGTAACTACATCTTCCGCTGATTTTCCTGACTCAATAAATTTACTTAAAAAAGAATCTTCTAACGCTTTAATTAAATCGCTATCTGTTTTATACAAACTTCGAACGTCTTGAAGTCTCTGTGCAATTTCTGACTGAATAGTTTTGCTCATTTGTTTTAGTTTTACATTTCCCTGTAATCCATTTGCAATCGTTTGATCTAGATCAATATTTAAGGCATCTAATAACTCTCTGGCAGGTCTTTTTTGAGCGGCAGTTGCTAAATCTTTAAATACACTTCCTGTTCCAGCTGCGGCTGCACTGTATTGACTAATTAGGTTTTGAAACTCAAGAGCAGTTAGCATATTAGCTCCACCAGTATCGTCTACCATTGATGCTCTTGCATCTATTAAACTTCTGTATAAAGTATCATCTCCAGTTCCCTTTGGTTTGTATTGCTTAATTAATGTGTCTAATTTAGCTACAAAATTATCTGTAGATATCATTGGAATATCTCCAAAATCTACTACTTCATTTGTTTTTCTATTTACTAGTTTGGTTAAATTTTCAAAACCAATGTCAGCATTATCTTTTCTCTGTTTGATTAAATTGTCTAATATATCTTCATAAGCACCAGTAATTTTGTTTCCTAAAATACCAGCGTCTTTTCCTGTTTTTCCATACAATTGTTTCATTAAATTTTGAATAGCGACTGCTGTGGACTCAATCTGTTCAAAAGCTAAATCTGCTCCCTGACCTCTCGTTAGATAATACCCTCTTAAAAAATCTTCTATTTGTCTTAAAAATTTTACACCACTTATTTCAGATAAAGTTAGAGGACCTATTTTTTCTTGTAATCTAAGACCTTCTTCAAAAAAAAGTCTTTTTTCTTCTCCTTCTAGTCCTTTTATTATTTTTACTGCTTCCTTTGTTGCAAAGTTTTTAACAGGATTTACTTTGGTTACCCAATTTAAAAACTGATTAACACCCCACTGAGTAGATCCCCCTAATACAGCATCTGATAATACACTAGCAGCTCTGTCTTCTAGGGTTAAGTTTTCATCACCTGGAAAAAGAGAAGAAACATATTGTAGAGCTATATCCCCACCAGCAGAAGTTAATGCAACTGTAATAGGGTTTGCAGAAAACATTGCAGGTCCGTAGTTAATCATTTCACTAGAAGCTTCAAAAGGTTCTAACCAATCAACCACTAAATTATTATTTTTATCTAAAGCAAAGTTATCTGGATCTAATGCTGTCCAAGCATATCCTGGTCCCTGTCTAAAAACTATATTTCCACTTTTATCTGCAAAAACATTTTGATTTCCATAAACACTTTTCATGTAGTTTATTTGACCAACACTACTAACCCCTTCTTTTACATCGGCAGCAAATCTTGTTAGGGCATCTGCCTTAGGTGTGTCTCCTTTAGGAAAAAGGTCTACTTCACCATTTGTTTGTTCTAACTTATCTTTTCTTAAACGTTCTATGTAATCTAAAAAAGCTGTTGCATCGGTTGTGTAGGGTCCAACTCTAGGATCTTTTTGTACAGGTAAAAGAGGAACTTCTAAAGTTCTAAAAGGACCTACATCCTCAGTTGTTTTACCTAAAATAGGATCAAAAATTTTTGGTTCAGCCATTAATAATATCCTCTAGTTAGTAAGTACTTCCTCTACACTCAGAGTAGGAGTTCCGTCTCCTATAGATTCGCCTCCCCCTTGTGGAGTATAGATAAGTGAGTTTCCTAAATTCATTAAGTAATTATAATTAGAAGTAAATTGATCTTTTACTGGTAGATTTCTAATTCCTTGTGTGTAATCTACTATTACATTTGAAGGAGCTAACCCGTAGTTGTTGGTTATATCAGTAAACTGATTCTTAAAGCTGTTGTATCCCTGAAGAGATCCAGCCACAGCATCCTTTGCCATTGCGATTAGTGCTGCTCTTTGGTCTTCTAACAACACTGTTTTACCGTTTAAAACCTGATTAATTAAGTTAGTGGTTGCAGCATCAATTTTACTAAGATCGGTGGTTGCTGCTACTTGATACTCATCCCCTCTAACAACAGATGTAGGATCTAATATTTTCATTACAGTGAACACGAGAGCCATGTCGCTGGCACCCGTTGCATCTTGAGCAACAAAATCAAGGATTGCAGCTTGCCTTACTATATTAGCTGTATCTTTTGTATTAGCTAACCATTGTTGTCTCAAACTTAATTCTTGATCAAATTTTAATTTTTTTCCTTCTGTTGTTTCATAAAAATCACCTTTAAATCTAGGATTGTTTTTTACAAAATAATCTGGATCTTGGTTAAGCTGTATTAATTCTTCATTAGTTAAATCTGGAAACAAATTTTTAACTGAGTTCGCAACTAAAAGTTTGTTCTTATCATTTACTTGTTCTATTTTTTTATTAGCAAGTGTGTTGTAGTACAGGTCTTGGTTGCTGACAGGTTGTCCTGCCATAGGTCCTTCCGCATAAAGAGCGACAGGAATTCCATCTACCTGTTGAAAGCTAATAGCTGGTAACTTTGCCTCAGTAAAAGCTTTTTTAATTGCCTCTGCTCCAAAAAGTTTAATAAAGTCTGACTGTTTAGTGTCTTGAATCTCTTTATCTTTTGTAGCTAAATCTAGGGCTTGCTTCTTATACGGTTCCTTTAGTTTTGTTCCCGCTTGACCTGCTACACCAATTCTACTTAATCCTCCTATCAAAATCTCACTAAAAGATTTATTAGGATCTAAAATATCTTGAGCAGTTTGAAGTAGTAGGGGAGATACAACACCAGTTAAAAATTGACTTTTTAAGTTAGCGCCTTCTAATAATTTTTCCTCATATTGTTTTGCTCGTTGAGTAACATCAATGGGATCTTTTCCCATATCAAACATACTCTCTCCCATTCTTGTAATAAAATCATACTGAGTAGGAGACATCATACCCTGTAAAATATCATATTCTTGGGGAGGAGTTGCTTCATTATTTCCTGTAGGCATATTTAAACTCATTGACATGCTTTGACCAGGATACGAAACAGCTTCGCTTGGGTTAATAAAAAGACCTGTATTTGCTCTTACAATTCCCATGTTTTGTGGGTTGGCTAGTTGATCGGCTGCGGTTGGCATCACATTCTGTGCTTGCTGTGTTTGAGCAATACCACCTTGCTCCTCTAATTCAAAAACGGGTTGCACTAAAGCGAGAACAGATAAAGGAGTATCTTGAGCGTCTTGCTCTCCTACTTTCATGGCTAATTCCTGTACTCTTCCCTCTAAAGGAACATCGTCGCCTCGAACCTCATTCATTAGCTGAACATATTGCTCAGGGGATACCTTAGCAATTCCCGCGTCTGACGGTTCGCTGACCGCGGTCATCATTTCTTCTTCCGCGTCTAGTCCATCGGCAATACCCACAGCGTCGGTAGTCATTTCACCTCCCTCAGCCATGTTTTTTAATCTATTTAAAAAAGTTTGTTCTTGATCAGATAAACTATCACCTTGAGGAGTAATAGCTCCCTTTTCTTTCATTTCATTTGCAATTTTAAAATTAGTAAATTCGTTCAATAAACTGTTGAGTAAACTAAAGTTTTCTGGAGTATTACCTACCAAAAGAGTATCTAAAATACCTTGACCTTTATCGCCGTAAACACTTAACAAAAAGTTTTGAAATTCAGGGTTCATTAAGTTTTGACCGTATCTATCCATCTCAGGTTTCTGTTTCATTTGAATATC
>Ga0208303_1000799_pt1 | contig 12867 bp, 23 predicted proteins | sample CB_VirMetaG_2_FD_184537 | JGI IMG/M metagenome (GOLD analysis project Ga0208303, IMG submission 184537) | Freshwater to marine saline gradient viral communities from Chesapeake Bay - CB_1504_2 Viral MetaG (SPAdes) (version 4) | ecosystem: Environmental > Aquatic > Marine > Coastal | place: USA... | reverse complement strand
TGTACTGTGATGTCTGCGTCTGTGTATCCATCTGAGTGATATGTGAGTGCTTCATCAAGTAGGCGCATTTCTTTATTGGACAGATCGAACCATTGGCCTTTGATTGAGTGTGCATATTTTGCTGCACGATAGCCGTGCTGTGGATCTCTGCTTTCGTTTCTGCGCTGGGTATCGTGCAAGAATGAGAATAGATCGACAACTTTTGTGTTGGCATTTTCTGCTTTTGCAATGTGCCTACCGTTTTGGAACACGCGCGCCCAGTGTTGGAAGCCATGATAACCTTGGTGGTTCATTTGGTATTGGTCATAGCAATGCTTTGCGAATTGTTTATTTACCATGCGAGCATAAACACCAGTACGGCTACGACTAGGATTGCGAAGACTATTCCTGTTACGATTTCTTTTATCCATCCTTCTGGTTTGAAGTCATAGACATCGACATGGCCGCGCAGATTGATTGCTATGTACATTCCTTCTTCGGCTGGCACTTCGCCTGTTTGTGTGTGGACCCACAGGAAGTCTGAGCCTTTTCTTTTGGAGGAGTTTTCCTGCACCCAATCTGGGAAGATTGTTTTGAAGCCTGTGAATTTCCAAGATTTAACGATCATGTTTTGCTCCGAACATTTTATCCATCAGGCTTTTGCCTTTGGTGGTTAGTGTTATATTTCTTTGCCGCCTATCTTTCATATCCATTTTGATATCGATTAGTTTGGCTGCTTTGACTTTTCCTCTGCCATTTTCTGAAAGTGAGTGCAGCACTCTATTGACGCAAGATTTTTGCATATCCAATTTGATTATGAGATCCGCGCTATTGATTGGTTGTGTTTTGCAGATTTCTGAGAACACCAGCATGTGATTGATTGAAGTTTGCGCGTTGTCTAACGCGGTTGTGAAATTTTTGATTTGCGTTTCGAGCATTTCTATTTGTTTCATTTCATTCCTCTGTAAATATATCTTTGGCCAGATCGATTGGCACTTCGATTGTTGATGACCTGAAGTCACACGTCAAACATTTCCGTCTGCGTTTAATTGTCTGAAAGCCATACTTCAGATTTGGTCTTGAGTCTATGGCTGTCATTTTTGTTTTGCAGTTTGGGCAATGCGAGACTGTATCGTAGTTTGGTTCAGTCATTATTTATTTCGCCCAGTGCGCGAGTTAAAGCTCGTTTGATACGCTTTGCTCTATCTGGCAGGATCAATGCGTCCAATCCTTCTATCAACCATTCGATCTCTTGCTCTGTGACTGAGACTTGAGTTGATGGTGTTAGGTATGTTCCACCATCGATATTTTTTTGCTGTATAAACCGCATCACGCTGCCTCCTTTTGGAAGGCAGCATAGAGATCTTTGGCGGCTTCGTGCCAAGACTTCTTGACCATTTGGATCACGCCTTTCTGGTGCGTCCAATTTAGGTTTTTGGTCTTATAGATTTTACCAATGACGATGTATTTATCGTCGCCGTAAGATTTCCAGAGGATAAGCCCCTCTGAGTATTCTCCAGATCCTTCGACGCGGCATCTGATGTCGAAGCCATTCTTTTTGTATTCCATTCTGCGTATAGACATTTTCTTTCCTCCCTTAAAATTTGCCAGCGCGGATGTCAGCGATGCGTTGATCGTTATCGAAGTAGTTTACTTCCAAAACTTCTACGCCAGCTTTTTTGATTGCGGCGATGTAAGCCTTGGCTTCTTCGATTGTGTCTTCGCATCCAGCGAAAGATTTGTGCGGTGTTTTAACTTCGTAGCGTGTCATTTTCTTTCCTCTCTCTCTATAAATAACATATATGACATCTGGAACAGATTACAAGTGTCACAGATAAAATTAATTACATTTAATGCATATTAATTGCAGTGACCCCGACTGCATTAAATAACCTAGCCCAAACCCCTTATTCTTATAGTATATATATATATTATATATATTTATTACATTATTACTTACTACCTTCCCTCCCCCCTCTGGGGGAGACACATGGGGCCACCCACAGGTACTAATACTGGACTGCATTATTGCAATAAATACATTAATTATTAACGCCTTGATATCGTTGAACAAAACAGCTCCACAGTGAGATGCAATAAATACTGCAATAAATGCCATCGTCCTATTTCTCCCAAGGTGGCTTGGATAAAGTGATTGGTCTGTTGGACATATGTCTTTTGGCTGATCCGACTTTCATCTTCACTCTGGTCATAGTGTCTGGCTTGTAGCCAACTCTTGTTCTGGAGAACTTCCCAATGTTATGGGCCATTGATTCTGGTTTAAATTTATTCATTAATTTGGCCTCCCTGCCAAAATGTATTCAGTTACGAAAGACGGCCTCTTTCCCCAGACCGTCCAGATGAAATCCATAGTGGCGCTCTTGCCCCTCTCAGGAGACATGGCTGGCCTCCACGTCATGGCCATCACTGCCATTGGTTTGGTCTGTCTGAACAACTTCTGCCGCTTCTTGGCATGCCAAAATGTGGCTTTGGTAAGCATTGCAAACGGCACTTCCTTTTCAGCGCATCGCTCAATAAAGTCAGCGGCCAGATTAAATGGTGGGTTTGTAATGATGCCATCGCACTGACAGTCAGCGTTCAGGAAGTTCATATTCCCCTCGCCATATCCACGGTCATGCAGGTCCGTTGAGATCACTCTGAAGTTGCGTTCCTCTAGCACCTTTGAGATCGCCCCATCGCCACAGGCAGGCTCCCAAATGCGCCCCCCTCGAAACAAATGCTCGAACCTATCGATCAGTGCGATGGTGCATTCTCTTGGGGTTGCGTAGAAGTCGGCAGCGTTGCGACTATTTTTGGGCGAATTTCCCCCGATGATAACTGATGACTTCATTTTGACAGCTCCCCGCCACATGCCATGTAGCCAGCCCCATCGATCCAATTGTCTTTATTCTTTGGATTTGATTTGGCTCTAGCAATTTTCAGTAGGGCCATCATTGCCCCTACTTCATGCGGTTTTATCAGGGTGTCCAAATAAATTGACCAAAGATTTGCGATGGCAGTCAGATTGTTTTCCATGTCTCCATGAGTAGCTGCCCGATCTTTCGTGACATATTCTTTGGCGGTGTCTAAAATTTCTGCTCTGTTCATTACATTCTCTCTCTGGGTTGATTGATATATGGGAAGTCTTTTGGGGTTAGCTCTGGCAGACTAACAGCACCTTTGTCGCCACTGACGCGGTGTCTGGTTCTGAAGAAACCATCGTGTTCATAATAGGCTTCCATAAACTTTCGAGCATACCAAGCGACATAATTGTTGTTGATTTTGAAAGTAGACTTTCCATCAACGTCTGCTTCATCTGTCTCCCACCTAATGCGCTCCATAATTGCTTGCGCTGAGTAATTTTTAAATCCACGATTAATTCTTTCCAAGGAAAACCTAATAAACAATTCTCGAACTATTGGGTTTTCTGCGTCAAACTCAGCGGCCTTTTCATCCAGTTGTTGTTCTCTAGTTTTCATTTCTCTCTCCTTAATGTTGTGGTGGTGCGAAGTAGGCAAATCTGGCCCGACCTTTTTGGCCCTCATTTGTCTGGCGATATTCTATGCCGCGATCTTCTTGCAGTGCCGCGAAGACTTCTTTGCGCCGTCTTGGTTCCATATTTGCGAAGGCCGAAACTGTGCGTGAGATTTGGCTTTCGGTAATTCCAGCCAGCCCAGACTTTTCAATCTTGGAGTAAACGGCCTTGCAGCAAGAGTCGAATGGACCTTCGGCCATGTTCGAGCGGAACATCTCAATGGTTTGCTTGGCATAATAATCGACATAATCAATTGACCATTGCATTGCATCTGCCCCGATTTCATCTTGGCCCATTGACCGGGATATAATTAGAGACAGGCGCATGGCGATTTCGCGTGATCGATTATACATGGCCTCTAATCCTGTGCCAGTCTCTCGCCTGATAGCATCCACCAATCTCTCTTCGTATGATCGTAATAATTTCTCAGCCTCGACAGTAAACGGCACGTCGATTGGATGTGGTGGCATGTCATGTGCGTTACCCAAATCCAGATCACCGATTTGTGCGTGTGCATGTTCTTTTGACCATGCTGCTAAACGCTCTGAGATATTTGATCTGCGCTTTTTCTGAGATAGCTGCACTCCGATCTCTGACTTCACAATAACGAATCGGTTTAAAAGACCAGAAGCAACATCACCACCACCAATTGCCTGCATAAACTCTGACGGCGTGGACATTCCGACAAGTGTCAGACTGGGGCGCTTTACGACCTTTTCCAACTTCTCAGCTTCGGATGCCTTCATGGTGTTGGTGGCGTAACCTTGCTGGCGCAGTGTGCCATCCTGACGGCCAAAGCATTCCATGATCGATGTTAGGGCGTCTGCCTTATGCTGGTTTCCTTTGGCGGCTGCTGACTTGAGCTGGCGTCCAAGTTCATCGACCACAGAAACATGAGTGGGCTTTTTGGTCAGAGTTGAGATGACCCCAGCCGCTGACGTGTATCCTGCTGGACCGATTAGTTCATCCAGACCAGACGCCTCCAGCAACTCTTCAAGAACAGTCTTGGTATGCTCTTTGCCCGATCCTGTTTCGCCAATGTTTAGGAAGTATAGACTGGAGAAGTTGCGCTGATCTGTTACCCAGCGCCTGCCCATGACCACAGATCCATATGCTATGGCTGCTTGGACTGCGAATTGTGGCTGTGGTTTGATTGCCGTGACCGTGTAGTAGTTGACAACATCCTGCAAGATGCCCGGCACAGAGAGTAAATCTTCTGGAACATTTTCCATCGAACCCTGTTTTGCTTTCTTGGGCTTGGATAAAATTTGGTCGGCAATCTTTGCGCCATGTTCGATGGCCTCCTTGTCATATTCATAATCTGGATCTTGCGTCACATTCAGAAGATGCGCTGCATCTTTAACTGCCTTGCTGACATTGCCCTGATGTTCGTACTGCAAGTAAAGTTCAAAGGCATCAAAGCTGTGTGCGCTGTCGAAGGGATCTGATGCATGGTGGCTGTAGGCGCGGCCATCATCGAACAACTTGACCCCAGCCAATCCAGATGAAGAGTTTGGCGATAGGTATCTGTTGCGCGATGTTGGCTTGTATCCATACTGCACTAGAAGTGTGTGCATATCGTGCGCCTCATTAAAGGTATCGATCACTGACGTGCTGTCACCCTTTGGCCTTGGCTTTCGCGTTGGCTGGAACTCTGCCTTCTTTTTCCAAGGACAGATGTCCTGAAGCTGTGGGCGAAACTTATCCCACTCTCTCCATAAGGTTAGGAGCTGCGGCGGCAACTCTGGAAGACCATCCCAGATTGGCATCCCCGACCACTCATATGGGCGTCCAGTATCTGGGTGGATCGATGGCGGCAGAACGTCCTGCACAGATCCAGCTCGCAGCTCGAACACCACTTCTGTCTTGCGCGGATCATCTTTGACGGGCCACGATATCTTATGGGTGATTAAATCGGATGGCGCTTTAAAGAGCAGCTTGCCCCTATTTTCGCGTCCGATAATTTGTGGCGCTGAGTTCATTAGATCCGAAAAGTTAATGCCCAACTCTTCGAAGATCAGCTTTGTGTTTTCGACATTATCGATATCGACGGCGCACGTTCCTGACGCGCCATGCAACAGCCCAACATTATGGGTGGGGTTTAGCTCGTAGTATTCCCGCGCTGCATCTGGATCTGACAATGCCTGCTCTGGCTTTTGCCAGCCAAACTTTGTTGGACCCTTCGAGCCTGCTGGTATGGTGACCAGATACCAGCTTAATCTGGAGCAGTATTCTTCTATCTTCATTGCGAATCACTCAGGTATTCGGACAGCTTTTTCCAAGTGGTCAGGCTGATTTGCTCGTTGCCTGTGGCAATTGATTTGACTGTTGGGTGAGATAGTCCACAGCGTTCCGCAACTACGGTTAACCGCCTATCTTGTAAGGTTTTTCGTATGTCATCGATTGGTATAAGGTTTGTCATTTTTTTCTCCATTTTGGTGCAAATTTATATATTTTGCAAAAACATCTTTACAGTCTTTAAATGTTTCTGTAAAGATCGATTCGAGAAGAAGAAGTGAAGAGTAGAAACCAAAGGAGATTGCAGTGAGCAATGTTGATGGATTGGCCTCCGAGTGGCTGGAAGTAAAGGCGCAAGAAAAAGAGATTATCGCAAAGCGCCACGCGATAGAAGAGCAAATCACAAAGGCATTAGATGCCAAGGGTGAAGGCTCAATTTCCCACAAACTGGAACAACACAAAGTCACGCTGACACAGCCTGTGTCTCGTAAGGTTGATCCTATTGTTTGGGAAAAGGTTAAAGACAAACTTCCTGAACACATGCGTCCTGTTAAGGAAACTATTTCTGCTGACGCGCAGGGTTGTCGTTACCTGTTGGAGAAAGAGCCACGGCTCTGGGCGAAAGTTTCGAAAGCGTTCGAGACTAAGCAGGGCAAGATTGGTGTTAAAGTCGAGCAGCTTTAATGACCTTCTGGTATATGCTGGTGGTTTCCTATTCGTTGGAATTTGATAGCGGAGAATATTTAGAGTTCCGCATTCCATTTAAAAACTACCACTCTTGCATCGCGGCGCAGGATCAAATTCACGCCGCGATTTATAAAAATTACCGCGCCATCCAATCAAGCTGCATTGAGACAGATCGCGCATCATCAACAATACGGCCAAAGGCACGGCCAGATTTTAAAAAGGAGAAGTAAATGGAAAAGGAAATGGACAAAATGTTGGATGAAATATTCCGCAAAGTTTTTGGGGAGAGATATTAATGGCGATTAATTTGAAATCACTGTCGAAGCCTACGGGCCAGCGACCAATCATCGCCACGTTGTTTGGCGAGGGCGGCATGGGCAAGACTACACTGGCTGCAATGTTTCCCAAGCCTGTATTTATTCGGACTGAAGATGGCACGGCCAGCTTGCAGGGGAATGAAGAGGTGAGCTTGTTTCCATTGGCGACAAGCAGCCAAGATGTTTTGGATGCAATTGAGGCTTTAGCCACAGAAAAACATGAGTTTAAAACAGTTGTGATTGACAGCATTACGCAGTTGGCCACAATGGTTGAAAGCGAAATTGTTGCGGCTGATCCAAAAGCCAAATCGATTAATCAAGCTGGTGGCGGCTATGGCGCAGGCTATGGCACGGCATCAGAAAAGCATCGCCAGATCCGCGAGTGGGCTGGTGCGTTGGCTTATGACAATGGCATGAATGTGGTCTTCATTGGCCACGCCGATACTGAAACAATGGATCTGCCAGACATGGACCCGTTTGCCAGATACACCGTGAGGCTGCATAAAAAGTCGCTGCCTCATTACACAGATAATGTCGATATGGTTGGGCTTATCCGACTGAAGACATTTACCAGAGGCGATGGCGATAAGAAGCGCGCCATTTCTACAGGTGAGCGTGAGATCCTGTGTTTTCCACAGGCATCAAGCGTAACCAAAAATCGCTTCAATATCACTGAACCACTGCCGTTTTCATTCGATGGCGGTAATCCTTTTCAACAATTCATATCCAACTAGGAGAAATCAAGATGGATCTTTCAAACTATAATATTCACGAAGTCGAGCCAATGGGAACTTTTGAACCACTTCCTGCTGATTGGTACAGATGCGTTATTGCTGACACTGAAGAGCGCGAGACAAAAAAGCAGGATGGTTCTTACTTGCAGCTTACCATTGAGGTGATCGACGGAAAGTATCAAGGGCGTAAAATATTTGATCGTTTAAACCTTCAAAACAAAAACCCAGTCGCGGTTGATATTGCGCGGCGCTCTTTGGCGAGCATTGCCAAAGCCATTAACGTCGATCCTAAAAACAGCTCCGATTTGATCGACATTCCGTTGATGGTGAAAGTGGCCGTGCGTCCAGCAGAAAACGGCTACGATGCTTCTAATGACGTGAAGGGGTACGATGCTGATGGAGGCGCTTCTGCTTCTGTGGCAGCAGCTCCTGTGGCTGCGAATGGTGGTGGAGCTGCAACACCGCCGTGGAAACGCTGAGTTCAGTTTCTGGGATGGGGCGCGTGTCGCCCCATTACACGAACAGAAGGAGAGCGGAATGTTAGAATATGTTGTGATAGTTTTTGCCATTAATGTGGCGCTAAACATGATGGGGGTTTTCCAATAATGGATCTCACTGCTTACGCCACCCCGAAAACCATTGAAGCAATTTACCAACATTACAAAGACAAGCGCAAGAATGAGCATCGACCTCATCTTGGCGGCAGTCAAATCGGCAATGAATGCAGCCGTGCGCTTTGGTATCAGTTTCGACATGCATGGACGCCTCTTTTCGAGGGGCGTCTTTTGCGTTTGTTCGAGACTGGTGATCGTGAAGAAGATCGCATTGTGTCAAACCTTCGAGCTGTTGGCGTTAAGGTTTGGGAACGTGATCCTGATACTGGCAAGCAAGTCAGGTTCGAAGGCTGTGGTGGACATTTTGCATTGAGCTTGGATGGCGTTGGTGAAGGGTTTGCTGAAAGCGGAAAGCCTCACACGCTTGAGTTCAAAACGATGAACGATAAGAATTTCAAGGTCACTAAAAACATGGGCGTGGAGAAATCCAAACCAATCTATTGGGCGCAGTGTCAAGTTGGTATGATCTTGTCTGGGATTGATCGATGTTACTTTTTTGCTGTGAATAAAAACACAGATGAAATGTATGGCGAGCGGATTAAGCTGGATAAAAAAGAAGCGCAGGGTCTGATCGATAAGGCTGAGAAAATTGTCTTTTCGAATTTGCCTCCAGATAAATTGCATGAAGATCCTAGCAATTGGCAGTGCAAGTTTTGTCCATACTGGGCGATCTGTCATGGCTGCAAGATTCCAGAAGTGAGCTGCCGAACTTGCGCCCATGTGACGCCAGAGAAGGATGGCACTTGGAGCTGCGCTTTGGGCAAGCCTGCCGTCACTTGTGATGATCATTTGTACATCCCTCAAATCATGCCGAAGGATTTTGAAATGACTGACGCTGGTGATGACTGGGTTGAATATGAAGACTTGGATACTGGTGAGATTCTCCGCAATAATAAAAACAGTCGTGAAATATTTGAAGGAAGGATGCAGACATGAACCGCGAAGAATTAGGCGAAGTGGTTGCGATTATGTTGGATGTTATGCCGGGTAACATTACCGACAAAGAAATTGCCATTATTATGATCAACTTCATTATTCAGAAAAAACGGGCCAATCACTGGCCAGTTATTAATGCTGAGATTGAAGGTGGATTAGTCGAGTATTTAATTTCGCAAGTTGAAAGTGAAATCACTGAACAGATCGAAAACAAGGCAGTTAAGGATGCTAATGATTTTCTGGGGAGGATTGTCAATGACGTTTGAGCTTCGTGATTATCAGAAAGATGCCATTGATGGGCTGTACAATTACTGGGCGCAGAAGAAGGGGGAGAACCCACTGATCGTTGCGCCGACTGGATCTGGCAAGACGGCTATCATTGCCAAGATGATCCAAGACGCCATGAGCTTCCCCAACACTAGGGTGCTGGTTTTGGCGCACGTTAAGGAGCTGCTGGAGCAAGGGGCGTCAGGTTTAAAGAAGCTGTATCCAGAGGCTGATTTCGGCTTCTACAGCGCGTCTTTAAAAGAAAAGGATCTGACCAAGCCAATTACGTTTGGCGGCATCCAGAGTATATACAAACGTGCATACGAAATGGTTCCAGCTCCAGACTTAGTGATCATCGATGAGGCGCATATGCTGCCGCCCAAAACGACCACACGTTATGGTCGATTTATCGATGACTTGAAGCAGTGCAATCCAGACGTGAAGATTGTTGGGCTGACAGCCACGCCATATCGACTGAGTTCAGGATACTTGCACAGAGGTGAAGGTGCGATCTTTGATGGCATTGCTTATGACATTCCAGTGACCATGCTAATGGATCAGGGTTACTTGGCCCCAGTCATCAGTAGGGGTGGCTTGCAGCAGATCGATCTGACCAACGTGAAGAAGCGAGGCGGTGAGTTTGTCGAGAGTGATTTGGCCACTGCTGCGTCTGATCCTGTGTTGGTTAAAAATACTGTCGAAGAAATTGTGGCGCTGGGAGCCGACCGTAAAAGCTGGTTAATCTTTGCCAGTGGCATTGAACATGCAAATATGCTGGAAGATGCGTTTTTCGATCACATGATTAATGCAGAAGTTTTGACTGGTGAAGACAGCCAAAAAGATCGCGCTTCGAAGATCGAAAGGTTTAAGAATGGCAAACTGCGCTGCTTGGTGAACGTGAATGTTTTGACCACTGGGTTCGATGCGCCGAATGTGGATTTGATTGGGCTGGTTCGAGCTACGGCATCGACAGGTTTGTATGTCCAGATCATTGGTCGCGGTACGCGGATCTCTGAGGGCAAGGAAAACTGTCTGGTTTTAGATTACGGCCAGAACGTCGAGCGTCATGGGTTTATTGATAAGGTGAAGCCAGAGCATGATAACCGGGGCGATGGAGATGGCGAAGCGCCGATCAAGACATGCCCTAAGTGTCAGATGCATTTGGCTATTGCCTGTTTGATTTGTCCTGATTGTGGGCATGAGTTCCCGCCACCCACATTGAACCATGCGAGCAAGAGTTACGATGGCGCAATGATTTCAACACAGGTGCAGCAGCCTGAATGGTTTGATGTAGAAAACGTGACGTACAGGCGCTGGCAGAAGGCTGGGAAGGCTGACAGCGTGAGGGTGACCTATCACTATGGATTTTTCAAAGAAGTCTCTGAGTGGCTTTGTCCTGATCACGGTGGCTATGCCACGACAAAATACATGCAGCGCAGATCCCAGCTTGGTGCGAATGCAAAGACCACAAACGAGGCGATGGATGAATGCCAAAACTGGAATAAGCCCAGTCGCATTCAAATAAAGCCTGAAGGCAAATACGAAAGAATTGTGAGGTTTGATTATGAGAAACGTGAGAAGAAGGAAAACGTCATCCACGTTGATTTCAGTTTCGAGGAAATACCCTTCTGAGCATGATGAGCAAGTTGGATTTGTTAATTGGTTTCGCACAAAGTTTCCAAAGGTTTTGATCTTTGCCATTCCCAACGGTGGCAAAAGATCGATTGGGGCAGGCAAGAAGTTTAAAGCTGAAGGCGTTGTGGCTGGCATTCCAGATTTGTTTATCCCAGCTTGGGATGTCTGGGTGGAAATGAAGCGGGAAAGTGGTGGGAGGCTTTCCCCCGATCAAAGAGAGATGATTAAATACCTTGAGAGCGAAGGATATCATGTGATCGTTGGCAAGGGTGCAAAGGATGCTTCGAAGCAGATTATGGAAGCAAAAGATAATTGGGGGAGAAAAGAATGAAAGATCTTTCAGTGCGACCAATTACACGGCGATCTGCTTTGCCATTTATTGTGGACCGACATTACATGCGAAGGGTTCCACCAATTAGCATGGCTTTTGGATTGTTCGATAGTGAAAAAATGATTGGCATAGTAACTTATGGCGTTAGTGCATCTACAACTTTACGGCGTGGCGTTTGTGGTGATGAATTTGCTGATAATGTTTATGAACTTACACGTCTTTGGACTGAAGATGATTCTCCTAAAAATGCAGAAAGTTTTTTGATTAGTGGCTCATTGAAAATGGTTGATAAAGAAATCATTGTGACTTTTGCAGAAATAGAAGCTGGTCATGTTGGCACAATTTATCAGGCGTCAAACTTTTTTTACTGTGGCCTATCTTCGAAGTTCAAAGATCCAAAGGTTAAAGGATTAGAGCATCAGCATCACACAACTTACGCACATGGCATGAACATGCAGCAAATCCGCGACAAGTATGGTGAAGAAAATGTTTACTACGCTGATAGGCCGCGCAAGCATAGGTATGTGTTTTTCAACGCCAAGAAGAAACGGCGCAAAGATTTAATCAAGGCTCTTAAATACAAAGTGCTGCCTTATCCAAAACAAGGAGAAAAGAATGACTATACCAACTTATGAGTGCGACAAGGTTAATAACAAACTAACCTTTCATTGCCCATTATGCATGAAAGTACACACACATGGATCAGAAGAAGGACACAGAATTTCTCATTGTAATAACAGTGATTACCATCCCAATGGTTATTTTCTAAAAAATAAAGGCAAACAAAATGAAATTAAAATATCACTGGACAGTTAATGATGATGGGCTGCATATTTATGAGGAAGGGGTCAGGGTTGCGAAGATCGATCCTGATCAATTCAAACATTTGGTTGCAGAATTAGCAGAGCATGTAAGGTGGCAAGAAACTAGAAAAGGGTAAAGCAATGGGCGATGAATCTTTAAATCCATACCAACGTGAGTTTTTAAAGTTTTTAAAAAGGCAAGTTGATAGCTGCCAAAGCGAGGCGAATAGAACCCGCTACCATCCCAATGTTAGCCAAGATTTGTTTCGAGCTAGAAACGAGCTAAAAGAGTATAGACTTTCTCTACAGCGCGAAGGCGTTAAAATTTAATTTAAAAAAATGCATTGTCTCTATTGTAATCTGTGACAGATGTCATATATGTAAGATGTAGAGAGAGAGAGGAAATAAAATGTTTACTAAATACGCAATCACCGTAATCGACACAGTTAGCACACGCGATGGATCACGCAGCCACACTGCTGATAAAGCCTACTTCGAAAAACTCAGCAGCTATAATGGCTACTTACATGCCAGCTCAACAGTCACGACTACCTTCGACAGCCAAGAAGCTGCTGAAAATTTTATCGAAGAGCTGCCTGTCAGCCGCTGTGGTGAGTATAATAACAAATACGAATATGGTGTCGAAGCTATCGAATACACTCACGCAAATCACAGTGGATGGTCTGATGTACACCCATATGAGATCGTGCGCGTTGTATCTCCAAAGACAATTGAGATCCGCGCAATGGATGCGGAGCTTGATGAAAACTGGAAGCCTGAGATCATTGCTG
>Ga0208303_1000795_pt1 | contig 12941 bp, 10 predicted proteins | sample CB_VirMetaG_2_FD_184537 | JGI IMG/M metagenome (GOLD analysis project Ga0208303, IMG submission 184537) | Freshwater to marine saline gradient viral communities from Chesapeake Bay - CB_1504_2 Viral MetaG (SPAdes) (version 4) | ecosystem: Environmental > Aquatic > Marine > Coastal | place: USA... | reverse complement strand
CCCTGAAAACTGTAATGACAATATAGGAGCATGTAGCTCTACAAATAACAGTGGTGAGTTTAAAAGAATATATGCTTGGAATCCTGTATCAGCTGCACTAGAAGAAGTATCATTACCTGCAGCTAGTTACTTTAATACTCCTAGTTTAGGAATAAGTAATAATTGGATTATAACTCAATGTAACCCTGCATCAGAAGGTGAACGTTCTAGATTTACAAGATATTCATATGATCTATCTACTACTGGTGTACCTATTAATTTAGAATGGGAACGTACAGAATATACTACACCAAATTTCTTCCCTACAGTAACTGGTATTAGTGTTATTAGTGATACTAAATGGGTTAGTTTTGATCGTGTTGTTGGTGGACTTAACAACAAAACTTTAGAAGTAGAAATAATTGATGGAAGTAGTGAATTGTTAATTACTCAGAAGTTTGAAAACACTGGATGGATTTTAAATGGAGAAACATTAATTACACTTAAAACAGATGGCGTAACACCAAGTAAGTTAATAGCTGTTGGGCAAGATGAGTTAGGTCTTAACTCTCCATGGTATATAACTCAATGGGATTATGCAACTGGATTGTTTGAAAATTCAATAGAATTACCACAAGGAGTAAATGGTGCTAAAGATATTTCTATGATTGGAAATTCTATATACATTAGTGCTGCTGTTGGCTCTGAACCATCAACGATAGGACTTTGGAGTATAGATATAAACACAGAATTATGGACAAAAGTTTCTGATTTACAAGCTCCAATTACTGGAGATGAAAATTCAGAGTTTGCTACTGGTGCTGGAAGTAGACCAGGTTGTAGAATTAGTGATGGTTTTACAGTTAAAGTAACAACAACAACTACTAGTGAAAGACCACCTGATGGAGAGGTTAGAACAATATGGACTAGGTTTGAATCAGAAATAAATGATTAATAGTATGAAACTGACACAAGAAATAAAAGATAAAATAAAAGAGATAAAAAGGAGCAACCCTAAACTTTTATCTGTTGGATTAGGTGAGAAGATGTCTAATGGTCAAGCTACAGGAGAGCCTGCAATTATATGTTCATTTCTAGAAAAAAAACCTATTGATCAATTATCTGAAAATGAAATATTACCAAATAAAGTTATAGTTGGTGATGACACAATTAAAATAGATGTAATTCAAGAAGGTCAAGCTTATGCTTTTATTACATGTGCAAATTGTGGAGGTTGGTTTGGTGGAGCAAGTACTGGCAACCGAGATTTTATGAGACCTCTTAAACCAGGCCTTACTATTAGTTCCACTAATAATAGTACAAAGATTGGAACACTAGGAACTTTTGTAAAAGATACAGGAACAGGTGCAATTTTAGGACTTACTAATAATCACGTTACTGTTAATGATGCTAGCTTTACTTCTGCAAGAAATATATTAACTGGTGAAATAAAAAATGATTACAGTAGTATAAATCATGTAGTTCAAGGACGAGAAGATGGTAATATGCAAGCCCCTACTAATCGAATAGGTAGAAGTGTAAGATATGTACCAATTACAACAGCAGCACAAGGTCTTGTATTACCAAATAAAGTAGATGCTGCAGCATTTAATGTTGAGAAAAATGATGTTGATTATTTGGATTCTTGGAAACCTCTTGGGGTATCTATTGGAACTAATAATCCTAGATTTGCTACAACAGCAGAATTAAATAATTTATTTAATGATAATCCACAAATAATTTTTTCAGGTAGAACTTCAGGGCCTATGGGTGATGGTAGCACTGGATGTTGGCTTAGAGTAAATGCAGTAGGTGTTAGTACGCAGATTGAATATAATGTTCAAGGTCAAGACGTAATATGTAACTTTGAAGACTGTATAAGTGTAATAAGAGCAGATGCAGATACACCAAATTCTCAACAACCAGGATGTTTAAATCCAGGATTACCAGGAGACTCAGGTTCTGCAGTGTATGCAAAACAAACAACAGGTGGAGGTACTGTTTTAGTTGGATTACTTTTTGCAGGTAGTTGTAATATGTCAGATATGCCTCCAGAATATAATGGTAACACATGTTGTAATCAACTCCCACCTAATAACTGTTCTACAAAGTTTTTATTCTGTAGAATTGATCACATTGCAGCAGAACTAGGAGTTGAATGGTGGGATCCATCAATTGATTTAGATAACTTTAAAGTTGTAAATACTGAAAGTTTTGAAAATGTAACACAATTAGGTACAAGTCAAGATAAACTAAAAAATTGTGGAGGAAAAGTTTACTACCAAGCAGGCTTAACTAATAATTCAGATTTAACCAACGATTGCTAAAATATAAATAATAATATTATGTCAACACAAAATTGCTCAAATTGCTATAACGGATGCACTGAAATAACTTCAGACAAATGCGTTAAATATACAGGAGTGGATGTACCACTTCTAGGAATTCAAAACGGAGATTCTTTGTCTTTCATAGAGCAAAGTATTATAAACTTTTTAAGTTCTACACTTGATGGAACAGGTATATTACCTATAATTCCAGCTAGTTCTATTTGTCCAACAGTGGACAGTGAGTTACCTGATTGTAGTCCTCTTTCACTTAATAATTATCTAACAGCTATCACTCAAGCTCTTTGCAAAATAGAAGAGTCAATTGTAGTAATAGAAGAAGAAATACCTTCTGATCCATATATACTAGGATGTCTTACTGTTCCAGGTATCACTGATGATCCTACAGAAAGTACTGACACACAAGCTGTATTGCAAGCTGTAATTAATAAACTTTGTCAAGTATCAGAACAGTTAACTAGTTTTATAGAATATGTAGCTAACACTTATGTTGCAATTTCAGATATTAATTCTTATATTGAGAGCTACATACAAAGTGATCCTAATTCATCTTTAATTAGTAATCGAATGGCCCCTTATGCAGTGACAGCTTACTTTGGACCATTAAGTAACTTTGATGGAGGTGGAGCAGGTTTAGGTGATTGGGCAAATATATATTTATGTAATGGTATTAATGGCACGCCTGATTTAAGAGGAAGAGTGATAGTTGGAGTTACAGACATGTTAGGAAATGCTGGATATGATGATGCTGTTAATCCTAATATACAAGGTAACCCTAATTGGACAGCTGGTACTGCACTTGGAGTAAATAATGTTGTATTAACAACAGCACAGATTCCTAGTCATAATCATGGTGCCACTGCAGAATCAATATTAACTCCAAGCACTCACAGTCATAAATTATTTGAACCATCACCTAACGGAAGTCAATGTTATAATGGTGGTACATCCACAACTCAAAATTTAAGTAACTGGTGTGCAAGTGGTGATACTCCAGCATATGCTATAAAATATAATCATTTAGGTAATTTACCAAGTGTAGGTGTATCAGGCCCACCTGTAAGGTCAACTAGTCCTTGGGATCAAATAACACAAGAGGTTGATACTGTAGTAGCTATAGATCCTACAGGTGGAGAAGCCTCTCATCAAAACTATCAGCCTGGAAGAGCAGGATATTATATAATTTACTTACCTTAAAATAAAAACAAAATGGCATACTTACCTGTAAACCCTTGCTGCACTGGTGTAGTTTTAAATAGTCCTTGCGGATGTACATCAACTTGTAACTCTTCTACAAATTCATGTGGAACAAATGGACCTTTGTCAAGCACAGTTGTGTATGATGGGCCAACAACCCCTTGTTCAAATGTAGAAGCTTGTGATACATTGAATGTTGCACTATCAAAAATAGATGCTCTTCTTTGTGATTTACAAACTAAACAAGCTCAAAACACTCAAGATATTGCTGCAATGAAAGAACAAATAATTGATATAAATAATCAAATAACTAATATTAACAATAATTGCTGTCCATAATTATGACTGTATTATTAACACTAACTACTGCAGGTACTGACACCAGTAACTTTGAACTATATTCAGATGTTGATGGTTTTCAAACTGCTTTTGAAATAAACGTAAGTAAAGTTTCATTATTGAATGGTTACACCACTTCTTTAGTTCCAGATTATACTAATGAGGTGCGAGTTAAATCTACCAATAAGTGTGTTAATTTTATAGATATTGCATTAAAGTCTATACCAGAACCAACAACCACTACTACAATACCTTAAGATATGTTAATACAAATAACCATAACAATTCCTCCCTCTGGCTTAGCTGGACCATTTGATTTATTTTCAGATGCAGATGGATATGCTTCTCCTTTTAGAACACAAGTTCCTACTGATGATATGTTACTTGGTTATACTGTAGAGCTTCCTTTAGGTGCAACTATTATTAGAGTTTGTTCTGTAGGTGATTGTACTAATTGTATAGACTTACCAACTAATTGCCCAACTACAACTACTACCAGTACTTCACCAACAACCACTACAACAAGTAGTACCACATTACCTATAGAAACTACTACCACTAGTACTACTCTTCCTCCATTTGATCTTAATTGGAGTTTAGTTACAAATACTCCTACTGAAATAGATAGAGTAAATTTAATAATAACAGCGGATGCTTCAACTGTTGTAGATGTATCAATTAGTCCAGGTAACACTTCTCAATCAGGTGTTTTAACATTAACTGACGGTCAGGTTATAAATGCAACAATAACTAATGTTAGAAGTGGTGTTTTTAAATATGTAAATGGAATACTTAAAAACGGATTACTATATCAACCAGATGATGTAGAGCCATTAGGTGTTAATCAATTAATAACTCAAATGGTTCCAGCTTATACAATGAATACAGGAGATGGTGATGTAGGATTTACTTTTTCAGGAGATGTTGAACCAACAACAACAACAACTACTACAAGTCCTGAATTTACTTGTATAGATGCAGGTCTTTCAATAAGTAATGGACTTGAAGGTCAATCTGTAGTAGGTTCAGTAATTTTAGGAAGTATACAGGAATTTGATCCTGCAAATTATTTAGTTGGAACAAATAGTTATGTAGCAACTATATTAATTCCACTTGGATATAGCAATTCTGGACAACTTTTAGATTGCTCTGATCTTGCAACTGGTACTATAGCACCAACTACAACCACCACTACAACTCTACCTAACTTTACATGTACAATTGCAAATCTTGTAGTTGATAATGGTATAGTTGGAGATGTAGTAACAGGTAGTGTAGCTCTAGGTTCTATAATAGGTTTTAGCCCTCTAGTTTATTCAGCAGGTGTTAATGTTTATGAAGCAACTATTATAATACCTTCAGGATATAATAATGCAGGTACTAATATAACTTGTTTTGGTTCTGCTGAAGGTTTAACAACAACAACAACTACAACCGCTGCACCAACTACAACAACAACAACAACAGTTGCTCCAACAACTACTACCACAACAGCAGTTCCAACGACAACCACTACAACAACAGCAGGGCCTACAACTACAACTACAACAGCAGCACCAACCACTACAACTACTACTGTACCACCAACCACAACTACAACCACTACTGCAGTTCCCACAACTACTACAACAACAGTAGCTCCTACAACAACTACAACTACAACAGCAATACCAACTACTACAACTACAACTACACTTCCTTTATTTACTTGTGCAGATACAGTTATTACAATTAGTAATGGTATAACTGGTCAGCCAGTAATAAATAATATTACACTAACTGTAGGAGCACTTAATGGAGTTAGTCCTTCATTATTTCTATCTGGTACTAATATTTATAATGTAGATTTAAAAGTTACGGTCCCAGGATATTCTAATTCTGGTAGTGTGATTACATGTCAAGTTAGTGGAACAGCTGTTGATCCAACAACTACCACTACCACCACACTACCTTTATTTACTTGTGCAATTGCAAATCCAGTAATTCCTACTGGTATAACAGGTGATCCTATAGTTGTTAATTTAGATGAAGGAACAGAAGCTAATGTTTTACCTTCTATTTATCAATCTGGTGTTCAAAATTACACTGTAATTATAAACGTACCATCAGGATACTCAAACTCTGGTCAACAAATCTCATGTACTGTTAGTGGAAGAGGTATTGATCCAACAACCACTAGTACAACTACTGCACCTACAATAAGTGGTCAGCTTTCTAGTCAGAGCTCTGGTGCAGGACTAGCATCTTGTAGTTTAACTTTAGATACTAATATACTTATTCAAAATACTTCTATTGGAATTCTTACTGTTGGAGACATAATACTTAATACAAATGGAACTCCGTATACTGGAACAGGTAGTGCTTTTCAGCGTATTACTTCTATTAATCTTGTTAATGATTATGGTGCTGTGATAAAATCTGATGGCACTGGAATAATAACCGCAATATATCAATGCTCATAAAATATGACAGGATTAATACAAATAGCACAACTAGGGACAGACACTGGAAATTTTAATTTATATTCTGATATAAATGATTTTACAGAAGCTTTTGCACAAAGAGTGACTATAGCACAATTGTCTGCAGGTTTTGCCTCTGATAATATACCTGATGGTACAAAGATTATTAAAGTTAAATCAAGAGGGTCATGTACAACCACATTAGATATAGGAATAGAAATATAATAGTATAAAAGTCTTGTTTTGTTGGTTTTACAAGACTTCTCCTGGGGTGTAAAAGCCCTAGGAGTTTTTTATTTATAATTAAATTAATTATAAAGAATAACCACACTTAGTAAATTTATTTGTAATATCCAAAATAAATTTCATATCTTTACAACATTTAACTAAATACACAGAAAATGTCTCACGATCCACAATTGCTCAACCAACTGCAAGAAATGCTATGTTGGAAAAAAAGTAAAAAGTTTTATGCAGAAAAGTTACAGATACCTGAAGATGAAGTAGATGAATTGATTAAAGAAATTAGAAGAAGAGGTAAAGAAGAAGGTGGTCAGTTTTTAAGTAAAGCTAAACTCCCTTCTGAAGATTTTCAAATTATTAAAAAAGTAAGTACTGAAAAAGGTACAATAGAGAGTACACTCACTTTAGATTTTGAACCTAAAGATGATATAGAGCTAGCAAAGCTACACAAGATAGATTTAGATAAATATGTTATAACTAACTATTGGTCTAAAGTTTTACCAAGTGGTAAATTTACTTCTTCAATATTCTCAAGAAAGAAAGAAGCAAAAGATTACACTATTGAAGATTTTAGTAAGTTCTTACAAACTTATAAGTCTAACTACATTCCAATTCCTTCACCAGAAAGAAATGAAAGTAAAGATATTGTAGATATTGAACTTTCTCTTTCTGATTATCATTTAGCTAAGCGTTATGTTGATGGTGATAATGATCCTTCTACAAGAGCAAAGAGATTTTTTAACGTTGCTAAATCTTTAATAGATAAAGTTAGATCAGTATATGATATAAATAAAGTGGTATTTCCAATATCAAATGATTTTTTTCATACAGACAATTATCAAAACTCAACAACAAACGGTACACCTCAAGATACTATACTAGATTATGCTTCTGAATATGAACTAGGGTTTGCTATATTAGCAGATACTATTAAAATGTTAAAGGTTAATTCAATAACTGTAGAAGTTATATTAGTGCAAGGTAACCATGATAGAACTAAATCTTTTTATTTAGCACATGCGTTAGATATATTCTTCTCTAATGATAATGATATACAATTTATCAGAGAAGAAGGATTAATAAAAGGAACATTACTTGGTTCAACATTTATTGGATTCCATCATGGGAATTGTAAAATAGATCAATTACCATTGTTATTTGCTACACATCCAAAATATTCAGAGATGTTTGGTAAAGCTAAATATAGAGAAGTCCATACAGGAGATAAGCATCACTATATGGCTAAAGAAATAAAAGGAGTTAGAATACAACAAATGCCTAGCTTATCTGGTACAGATAGATGGCATAAAGATAATAACTTTGTACATAGTGTACGAGCTGCCTTAGCTCTAGTTTATGATAATCAATGGGGAAAGGTAGCTGAATTTGAACAAAGAATATAATTATGGCAACATTAAGAAAATTAGTTTCAGATATAAGATCAACACACAAGATCTTATCAACTGATGCACTTATAACTGACAGAGCAATAGCTTCTGAAGTTAGAAATAATGCATTAACTTTAATAAAACGAGAAACTAATATAAGGAAATTATGGGCTAGTGATACCCTATTTACTACTATTCCTTGTTTGGAAATGGTAGAGGTTCCTATTTCTGAGTGTTGTGAATTTGCAGATGATTGTACTGTTGCAAGAACAAAGTATAAACTTCCAAGAATGTCTGAAGGTAACTACCAATATGTAATTCAAGGAGTTTATTCTATAAATGCAATGGGAGGAACAGGTACTAAGTTAAAGGAGATAACAATAAATAGATACTTAAATCTATTAAAGCTTCCTATAATTAAAAAAGAAAGTTACTTTTGGATATCTAACGGATACATGTATGTAAGTAATCCATTATTAAAAATGTTACGTATAGCAGCATTGTTTGAAGAAGATGTACCTAATGAAATAATGTATCCAGATTGTGATTGTGGAAGTTCTGAACATACAGATGAAGAATACTGTAAGAATCCACTAGACAAAGAATATGCATTACCAGGTTATTTAGAACAGCAAGTTCTAGCTATGACTTCTACTAAATTATTATCTACTTACTTTCAGATAAAAACTGATATGAGTAATGAAGGTATAGATGGTCAAGCACTTAATGCACAGCCTACAAACTAAAAACTATATAAATGTCTAGAGTCTCTGTTGATTGGAGAAGCGCAAGTAAAGATAACTACAATAACTTTTGTAAGAATCACCCTCTTGTAAATTTAACATTTGATGAATGGAGAAATATAATATACACATTCAACGAGGCATTTAAACACCACATTTTAGAAACAGGAGATAAAGAAAAACTTCCCTGTGGATTTGGAGAATTTTCTATAAATAAAAAGAAAAGAAAAAAGATCAAAAGTGTAAACGGTAAGGAGTTTGTAAATCTACCTATTGATTGGCAAAAAACTAGAGAGAAAGGAAAAGCTATATATAACTTTAATTATCATACAGAAGGTTACTTTTTTGGATGGTTATGGTTTAAAGAGTCTGCTAGATTTAGAAACTCTGCTTTATGGTACTTTAAGCCTTCTAGAAATACATCAAGATTACTATCTCATTACATAAAGACCGATAAAAAGTACCAACACATGTACAACGAATGGAAAAAATAAGTTATGTCATACTATTATAAATACAATTTTATTTCACCAGAGCCTGTTTACGCAACTGTAAAAGAAGAACTTAAAAGTTACTTTGATACTGGTGCAGTGGATGATTTATTATTCCCTACATATTTAGATAAGTGTTTAAAGAAGTTGGGAAGAACCACTTACGTAATTAGTGAGCAAGTTTTATTTATAGAAGACTTTGAGGCAAGATTGCCAGATAACTTTCATGCAGTGAGAGAGGCTTGGATGTGTGCTGCAATACCAGGTAATCCTTATCCTGCTGCATCATCTTTTTATTCTCAAGCAGCAAATGCAACAACTATTCAAGTATCACCTCTGACAATAGGAGGAACACCTTGTAATAATCCTGAGTGTCAACATCCAAGTTGTGATGGTACATGTATGCCTGAATTAGTTCAATCTGTATATAAAACTAATAATGAAATAGCTAGATCATATAGACATAGTTATCTATTAAAACCAGGTAATATATCTACAAGAAAACAATGTGATGTAAATTATAGAAGTGATTGGAACAACTTTGCTCCTCCTGTACGTGAATTTACTCCTGGATCTGCTAGCTATGATTCATTTGATGTTAGAGATAATAAATTTGTAACTAACTTTAGAAATGGTGTAGTTCATTTATTATTTTATGCTACAGAATATGATGATGTAGGAAACCAATTACTTCCTGACAACTACCCCATTACTGAATATGTAGAAGCTTTTATTAAATTTAAAGTGTTTGAAATATTAACTAATCAAACAAATGACGAAACTTTTAATCAACTTCAACAGAAGTTAGCATATTATAAATCAATAGCTGATGAAAAATATATTGAAGCAGAGATTGAAGTTAAAAAACAAACTCCTTGGGAAAAACAAAGGAGAATAAAAAAAGATCTAAATAGATTTAATATGTATGAACTTCCAACTCGTACAAATTCATACGGAAGTAGAAGAAGACGCAATAATTAAAAACTATGGCTAAAGAGCAATCAAATAAAGATTCTGACAAAAAAAAGAAGCAGGGTAATATTAGGTTAAATGCAGGAGTTGCTAGAACAGGATTAAACCTAGACAGCTCTATTGATCAAGTTGGCCCTGGAAGACTTACGTATGCTCTAAACGCTGCTGTAGAAAACTTTGACTCTAGTTCTGTAAACTATCAGAATGAGCCTGGGAATGAGTTTTGTCTTGTATTCACTCCTGGATACAGATTAATAGGAGAACATTTTATTCCAGAAAAAAGTAAGAATATTTTCTTTTTAGCAAATCCTGACACAGGAGGAAGTGAAATAGGATTCATGGATAATAATGATTGTACCTATCGTGTATTAATAAATGCTGACTGTCTAAATTTTAATATATCAAATCCAATACCTAAGGTTGTACATAGAATAACAAACTGTACAACAGAGATATATTGGACAGATGGAGTTAATTCTAGAAGATATCTAGATATAGAAAACATTCCTTATAAACTTATAGCAGGAACACCTAGTTGTGATCCTGTATATGGTAATGAATTAGACTGCAATCAAATTAAAATACAACCTAATTTTGATATTCCTAATTTAGATGTAATTAAAATAGAAAATATAGGAGATTTAGTTGCAGGTACTTATCAATTTGCAATACAGTACGCAGATGCAAATGGTGATGAACTCACGTCATATTATTCTGTAACCAATCCAACTCCTATTGCAGATAAATTTAAAACATCAGTAAATTTTAATTACACTGTTGGTAAATCAATTGTTGTAAGAATATCTAATCTTGATCTAACAGGTCAATTTCAATATTTTAATTTAGCTGTAATAAAAACTATTAATAATATATCTTCAGTTGAATTAGTAGGTACATATAATATTGAAGAAAATGTTAAAGAAGTAACTTATACAGGTCAAGATCAAAGTCCTATAAAGTTAGCTATGATTGACATCTTTGAAAAGTTTCCATACTATGATGTAGCTCAAGATGTTACAGCAGTTCAAGATATTCTTGTATGGGATAATTTAACTTCTGCAGAAAGAATTAATTATCAGTCTATAGCAAATCAAATAAAGCTTCAGTGGGAAACACATAGAATACCAGCAACTGAAAATTACTCTGATGAGTTAAATGCTGCAAATTTACGTGGATATATGCGTGATGAAGTGTATGCATTTGAAATAGTATTTCTTTTAAAAGATGGTAAGCAAACAGATGGTTTTCATATTCCTGGTAGAGAAAAAAGTTTTAATGAACAACTTCCATCTATTCCTGAAACACAAAGTGATTTTATAGGTGAGCCAGATTATTATATAGGTGGTGTAGGATATTTACCTTATTGGAAAGTTTATAATACAGGATCAGTAAGCGCATTTTCTTCAGGCTATGAACCAAACAATTTAGATTATAAAGGACCTTATCAATTTGGTGAATTTTCATATTGGGAATCAACAGAAGAATATCCATGTAATGATGTGTGGGGAGATTTAGGAGGAACTCCTATTAGACATCATAAGTTTCCAGATGTACTAGTAAGCCCTATTATAGAAAATGGACCAATAGTTTACAATCCAAACGGTCAGGCTGTTCCTGCAATGCAAGATGATGCAGTTTTTCCAATAGGCGTAAAACTTGATGATAATAGAATATCTTTATTAATACTAACATCAAATTTAACAGAAGAACAAAAAGATGAAATAGTTGGATACAAAATTGTAAGAGGAGATAGAGGAACTAATAAGTCTGTAATAGCAAAAGGTATACTTAGAAATGTAGGTAAATATAATCGAGAGGGAGAAGATTATATATATCCAAACTATCCATATAATGATCTAAATGCAGATCCTTTTTTATTACAAGATAGTAACTCATATTCAGAAGAATCAAAGTCTTGGTTAATATATTGCCCTAATGACTATAATGCATACCCTGAGAATCAACCTACTGAACCACCACCTCCAGAAGAAGGTGAAGATCCTGTAGGATTTTCTGGTTGGGACTATCAATATATTAGTACTATAAACAGTAAACCTACTACAGGTAAAATACAACCAGGTGAGACAGTGGAGATATGTTCGTTAGGTAGACCAAAATATCTTTCAGGTAAAATGATAATAGGTCCAGCTGAGTATGATGTAATGCAAGCTTGGACAAGAAACGCATTTGCAACATGTGGTCATAGAATTGAATGGCTTGATCCATTTAACGATGAAAATATTAATGGAAATGTTAGAAGAGATATCTGGTTAGATGATAATGGGTTTGCTGGCACTTCAGATAAATATACAGTAATAGTAGAAAAAGATAGTTATTTAGATAGTGATCCTATAAGAACAAGTGACTGTGGTACAGTTTGGCCATTTGGTGATTGTTGTAAACCAAGACATGGTTGGATTGAACAACCTTGTCAACCTCCTGTTAATTGTAGACCTATACCGTTACCTACAGAAACATATCCTTTAAATGAAGTTGAATCTATTCAAAATTTTCCAGATGGTATTGCAATAGGATGTCATGGTGGAAGTGGTATTAATACTTCATCAGATAAGTTTACTTCCTTGTGGGCGAATAGTAGAACAAAAAGTAGAAGATCTACATTAAACTGTGGTGAAGAAATTCCATTAGAGTCACTTACAGATGTAGAAGGAATAAATTATGTACAAATATTTAACTCACCAGATACATCTTTTGGACAACCGTTTTTAGGAAATGTCTTGAAGCTTGAGAGTGTAATGTTTGGAGCAGGTAAAGGTCA
>Ga0208303_1000790_pt1 | contig 12989 bp, 20 predicted proteins | sample CB_VirMetaG_2_FD_184537 | JGI IMG/M metagenome (GOLD analysis project Ga0208303, IMG submission 184537) | Freshwater to marine saline gradient viral communities from Chesapeake Bay - CB_1504_2 Viral MetaG (SPAdes) (version 4) | ecosystem: Environmental > Aquatic > Marine > Coastal | place: USA... | reverse complement strand
AAACAGGCAAACCGTTACAGGCTTTAAAATGCATGAATTGCCGTTAGGTATTTACAGCATTATTTCACCATATCGCAACGTTACAAGCGTATGAAAATCGGGAAACTCGACAGGCGCATAACGATTCAACGCGCTACCTTGACGCTGAACGACTACGGCGAACGCGCGGAAACGTGGACGACCTTGGCGACGGTTTGGGCTGAAGTTAACTATCGCGGAAGCGGTAGCGAATCCATACAGAGCGACCAAGTTTATGCCGTGCAACCCGTTCATTTTATTCTTAGATACAGCAGCACCGTGAGCGACGTAAGGCCAAGCGACCGCGTAAGCTATAACGGCCAACTGTATCAAATTGAAGCCGTGCAGGAAATTGGACGCGAGGAAGGTTTGAGGCTTGTAACAACGTCAACGGGTGAGTAATGGACACGATGCAGGCGCAACTACGCAAAATCGAAAAGCGGTTAGACAGGGCCGCACGATTTGGCACGATTAACAAAAAGGAATTTAGGAGGGCCAACCGCTTAGCAGGACGCGAAACAGTAAACGCAATGCGCGGCAAAATAAAGCCGTACAAAGAGGATATAACCATTCACAAAAAGGACGGCAAAAAAATTGAGATTAAGAAAGGCCAGCTGAAAAACTCAATCGGCGTTTGGTTTAGCAAAGGCAGTAATACGGCAATGATTGGGCCGCGTGCGAATAATGCAGGCAAATACAAATTGAAGCGCAAAGTGCGTGACGGCGCAGACGGTTGGTTTGCTCATATTGTAGAAATGGGCGCACGTCCTGCGACAATGAAAAAAGGCGGCAAGAAAGGCGGCGGCGGCATTATCATGCAAACGCCAAACAAGGGCAAACTAACGCAAGGAATAAAAGCGGGAATTGGTAAAACGCAACGCAGGCAGGTAGAACTTTACAGGCAGGAATTTAAAAGGTTTATGAAATGACAGTTGGAAAAGCAATTTATAATTTACTGCTATCGAATGCCGATTTGCGTGCAATTGTTGACACGCGTATTTTTCCAGAGGTAGCGCAGCAGGACGCAGTTTTGCCTTACGTGGTTTACAACGTAAGCAGCAACGAACCGAGCGACACGAAGCGCGAACCGTCTAAGCTGGACACGGCACAAATTGAAGTGAATTTGTATTCAACAAGTTACACGGAGTGCATTGATATGGCAACGCACACACGCGCGGCACTTGACAGGGTTACGGGCACTTATTCCGGGGTAAACGTTCAAAGCATTCAATACCTTGGCGAGATAATTGATTTTGACGAGGCACAGAGGACGTATAACATAACAGCCGACTACGATGTAAGGATAAGCCGCACAAACTTCGAGATAGCGCAAGGAAGCCCCATTACAGGCGTTACGTTGGGTGAATTGTCTGACGTAGATGTAACCGGCGTAACGGACGGGCAATTGATTGCCTACGATGCAGCGGCGCAGGAATGGCAACCGGCAGACGACGCGGGCGGCGTGACTGAGTTGGGCCAGTTAACTGATGTACAATTTGGGCAAGGCGGACCGGAAACGGGCGAGCTGCTAAAGTACGACGGCAGCGAATGGACAAACGACAGCATCGTAAAAAGTGAAGTCGGGTTAGGCAATGTGGACAACACCAGCGACGCGGACAAACCTGTAAGCACGGCCACGCAAACGGCACTGAGCGCCAAGGCAAACAGCGCAGACTTTAGCAACGTCGACAATACGAGCGACGCGGATAAGCCAGTAAGTACAGCCACGCAGACAGCGCTAAATGCTAAGGCGGATACAAGCGCCGTACCTACGGATTTAAACGACCTGAGCGACGTTACAATAGTCGGCACGCCGTCAGCAAATCAGGCGCTTATATACGACGCCACAGCAAACGCATTTAAATCGTTGGTGAGTTATACGAACCGCTTCGAAGATGATGTTGAAACAGGTTTGCAAATGCCTAGCGTTTCTTTTGAGCGCGGATACAGTGTCAAGTCAGAAGGCGACGGTATTTTTATAGACCCTTCGCCCGATACACCAACAGCGGGCAAAGTAATCGTTCGAAAGATTTACCACAAAAGGGGCTTCATCAGTGACGCCGATGTAATAAGCGATTACACATTGATTCACACCTTTGCGGACGATACAGCGTACGCGGATACCGTGGCCACGTTTGACGGCTTTGAAGATGGCGCAACGTATGGCGTGCCGCCGTTTACCTTAGCGCAATCGTGGGAGGAAGTAACAGCCGCACCCGCGTTCACGGGCTTGCTCAACGAAACATATGGCAGCGGAGCCGAGGCAGCTTATTCCACGCGAAGGCTCAACGGCAATGTAACGGACTGCATGGTGATTCGCAGGGCATCGGATAGCACGACCACAACAATCGGCTTTGACGGTTCAGGCAACATCGACGAGGCAGCGATTGAAACGTTCTGCACGGGTACGACCTGCACGGTAAGCGAATGGACGGACCAAAGCGGAAACGGGAACGATGCGACGCAAAGCGACCCGACGAAGCAGCCGACGATTTACACGGGTGGACAGCTTGTAAAGGAGGGCGCAAGGTTGGCGTTGGACTTTGATGGTAACATTGATGTTATGAATGTGGATTTTCAAGCAAATACAAACAGCGCAATGTTGGCGTGTTTGGTTTTACGGCAAGACTCGACAAGCAACTTGAATGGTGCTTTAGGCGGAGATGCTTCAAATATTATGGACTTATTCACTGACTATTCAGGAACTATTTATTACGACAACGGAAACAGAGGAAGCAACAGGCTAGGCGTTGCAACTCCAGCCACTTGGGAAGACAATCAACATTTAGCCACATTTTACGCAACAACAACAAATCAATTTATAAATGTGGACGGCACACAGATCGCCACTAAATCAGGGCTTACAAGTGTAACAGCAAGTTATAAACTGCTAGGTGCTACAAGTGTAGGTGGAGCATTTTTCGGCGGTGCAATTCAAGAAATTGTTGTTTTTCCGTCTGACAAATCCAGCTTTCGCACCTCCATCGAAGAAAATATCGGCGACTACTTCACCCAAAACACGCCATTGCTCGACACGTACAGCGGAGCAGCAGCCGCGTATTCACTGCGTAAACTTCGCACGGCTTACACAGGTGACGCGGTAGAGGTTTACAACGGGTCAAGCTACGCTGACATCGGCTTCAATGTATTCGGTGAGTTGGATACGGTTGCACTGGCTGACCACTGTGGGTCGAATGACGGGTTTGTATCGAAGTGGTATTGTCAAAGCGGGAATTCAAACGACGCAGTTCAAACGAACACCGCGAATATGCCGAAGATTTACGACGGCAGCACGGGCGTGGTGACTAAAAATGGAAAGGCAGCAATATTGGGTGTTTCTTCATCGAGTGTTTTATCGATTGCAAACACCATAAATTTTTCTGATTTCGGCTTAGTGCACGTATATGAAGAAAAAAGTAACAACCTAATGACTTGGGGGCTTAACACGTCTAGATATTATTACCACGCTGGCGCAAACCATACAATTAATGGGATGATTAACTTTGCCTCAGGGCTAACAAATGGAGATTATGTTTTGGATTTCGCCAATAGAAACTCAGGGGCTGTAGAAGTTCATTTCAACGGTGCGAGCATTGCAACAGCAACGAATACGGGAGGATATAGCTTCAAACACTTATTCAATGCTCATAATTTGACCTTTGGATACACCGCACCAATGCAGGAGTTTATTTTGTGGACATCCGACCAATCCGACAACCGCACCGACATTGAATCCAACATTGCAACCTTCTACGACATAACAATATGAACGGCTATATCATAGTACTACCAACGCCCACGCAGACAAGCGAAGCACGGGCAAAGCAAATTACCCGCGAGCTTTATAACATCTCTCGACCCGTTCTCATCCAAGCAGAGTGGGAAGTCGATTCAGCCGTCTTTGGTATCGTGGTGCACCCTGACGGAGTACAGAACGCTTTGCAAGTGGATACCGAGTATCTTATAAACGTACACCCAGCGGCAACGCTGGAACGGCTCGTTGCGTGCTTCCCTGAGCTTTCGAATGATGAGCGGTACAGCCTTAGCAGTTACGTGCAAGTCAATCAAAAGTTCCCGTTCGGGCATATCGTGCCGAGCGATACAACGATTCGAACGCAGGAATATATGGTTGAGAATGGTTGGTTTCCCGATGAGCCAACCGATGAAATTTAAATTGAGTAAATTGCACGCATGAAGGTAACGATACAAAAACCATACAACAAAGGCGGCTGGAAATGGCCCGCCGGAAAGGTTGTAGACGTTTCAAATAAGTTTGCCGCAAAGCTTAAAAAAGGCGGCTATCTAGACAAGCCCGAAAAAAAAGAATCAAAAAAAATTAAAGAGTAATGGCACAAACAACAGGCATTATAAATTCGTCGAGCATTCGGGTATTTCTTGGAACAACAGACGATTCCGAGGTAGTTATCGACCACGTAACAGAATGCAGCATTTCCATGACCACGGATATGCGCGACATCACTACAAAGACAAGCGGGGGATACCGTGAACTTTTGCCCGGTTTGAAGTCGGCCAGTATGAGCGTGAGCGGCCTTTTTGCCGAGGACGCAACCAACGGATACAACCAACTTATCGACCACCAACTTGCAGGCGATAAGCTTTTTGTAATCTTTACGAATACCGGAGGCGGAGCAACTGCAAACACAGGCGACGAGCAATTTGATATTGAAGGTTATATCTCAAGCCTTGAGCAAACCGCAGGCGTAGAAGACAACGTTGGCTTTTCTATGACTATCGAAGTAACTGGCACAGTTGTACGTGAGGTAATTGCTTAATATCTTTGCCACATGGTAGAGATAAAATTAGACGGCAAAACGTTTCCAATTCGTGCAACTATGCGCGCTTGGCGAAAGTTTGAAGATGCGACAGGTAAAAAGGTGGCGGACGTTGACAGCAACGACGTTACTTTAATTCCTGAGCTGGTTTATTATTTTGTGCAGGAGGGTTGCAAAAGCCAAGGCATGGCGTTCGAAATGGACGTTGACGATTTCTTTGGTATGATAGAAATATCAGATTTGCAAAAACTCAGCGAAGCCGTGGCGAAAGTTATGGGCGGCACACAAAAAAAAACAAAGGCCAAGGCAAGCCGTTGACATGGGATGAAATTGAGGAAATGGGGTTAGGCCAATTGCGTCTAACCCCTTTTTTGCTTTATGGTTTAACGTTTGCAGAGTTTGGCAACGCAATGGCGGGGCACTACAAAGAAATCGAAGAACGGGAGAAAGCGGAATGGGAGCGCACGCGGTGGCTTGCAGCCATTACAATTAACCCACACGTAAAGAAAAGGATAACCCCGAAAGACTTGGCAACCTTCCCATGGGAGAAGAAAGAAAAGGCTGTTGACGGAATTGGTATCTTGCGACAGTTAGCAAAGTAAAGCAATGGCAAAATTAGGTGACTTAATTGTAAGAGTTGGTGCGGATACCACACAGCTAAATAAGAAGCTTGGCGACGCACGCAAAAGCATTGCCAAGAACACGCGAGAAATTCAGCAGCTTGGCCGAAATATGACCGTCGGCATCACTGCGCCGCTGGCGTTAATGGGTGCAAGCAGCGTGCAGGCATTCCGCGAACAGTCTAAAGCCATTGCACAGGTTGAGGCGGGTTTGAAGTCTACGGCGGGGCAAGTCGGAATGACTTCGCAGGAGTTGCAAAAGATGGCAACCGATTTGCAGAATAAAACGCTGTTCGGTGATGAGGTTATTCTAAAGGATGCAACCGCACAGCTTTTAACGTTTACCAATATTACCGGGGAGAACTTTGGACGCACGCAGGAGGCAGCGTTAGACCTTGCCACGCGATTGGATGGCGATTTAAAAAGCGCATCTATTCAATTGGGTAAGGCGTTAAACGACCCGGTGGCAAACCTTAGCGCGTTGAGCCGTTCAGGTATCCAGTTTAGCGAAGACCAAAAAAAGGTTATTAAGTCACTCACGGAAACGGGCCACCTTGCAGAGGCGCAAACGTTAATACTTGACGAACTCAACAAGCAGTACGGAGGTAGCGCAGAGGCAGCAGCCGAGGCAGATGGAGGCTTTACGCAGTTGGCTAATTCATTTGGTGACTTACAGGAGGAAATAGGCCGTTTGCTTGTGCAATATTTACGGCCCATCGTTGACCAACTGAAAACGTTTGTGCAGTTCTTGCAAAACACCAGCGACGGCACAAAAAACGTGGCCTTAGCCATTGCAGGAATTGCGGCAGCCATTGGCCCCGTCTTGCTTATTTTGCCCAACTTAATAAGCGGAATCAAAGCGGCACAGGTGGCGTTTAAATTTCTCAATACCACAATGCTTGCAAACCCGTTTGCACTTGCTGCCACGGCCTTGGCTTTGGTTGTTACGGGTATCATTATGCTCACGGATGAAACCAAAAAGGCAACAACTGCAATTGATGACTTAACCGAGGCAAACAAGAATTTAACGCTTGAGGAACAGAAGCGAAATATTGAAGCGTCGATTGACAAGCAGAAAAAACTCGTCGATGAATTAAAAAAGGAAAAAGACGCGAAAGATGCAATCGTTGCCGAAGGTTACGGAGGCAAGGCCAAGAAAGAGCAGAACGAAGCAACCACGGCATACCTAGCCGCTACCGGACAACTCGAAAAAATGGGCGAAATGTTGGCCGAAGTCAACAGCCAATTGGAAGGCACGGGCGACGGTAGCAACGAGGCAGCAGGAGGCACCAAAACGCTGACGCTTGAAATGGTTAAAGCTTCAAAAGCGGCGTTTGATTTAAAGCAAGAACTGGACAAATTAGGCACGCAGAAAAGCGAACTATTTGAGGGCGAGCCAGTCGATTTAAATAAAGCTTTTTTTGGAGATACTGCAAACTCAGATTTAGGTATCGATTTGGGCCTCGATGAATTTTCAGAAGAATTTGATGAGGCTTTTAATATTGACGATGGCACGGATGCCATGATTCAAAACCTTGCCAAATTAAAGGAAGCCGCTACTAGCAGCATGATGAAAGCAATTGAAGTCAGCAACGCCTTTGGAATGGCTTTTGGCGCGGCAGTTGCGGACGTCGTAAGCGGTGAAAAAACTGCTGGGCAAGCGCTTGCAGGTTTGGCAATAAATGCCATTCGTGCAGTAATCCAAATGGCAAAAGCTAACGTAATAGCAAACGCCACAAGCCCAGCAAACGCGGCTAATTTATTAAGCGGTGGACTGGCAACGCCTGCGCTAATTGTTGCAGGCCTTTCTATGCTTGACGGGTTTATTGGAGGTATCGCAGCCTTTGAAGACGGCGGTATAGTTTCAGGCCCTACGCTTGGCCTTGTGGGCGAGTATCCCGGCGCGAAAACCAACCCCGAAGTAATTGCCCCACTTGACAAATTGCGCAGCATGATGGGCGGCCAGCACGTCCAAGTTACCGGCAAAATTTCAGGCCGTGACATACTTTTGACCAGCGAACGAAATGCAATCGACCGAAACCGCGTTAGAGGATTTTAAGCAATGGACCCGATACGACTATACGCAGATTTTAAAGACGACAACGGACTTGAGTACCGTTTAAATATTCACCAAGCAGGTTGGCAAGTATCGCCGTTCGAGTTTAACCTAGGCGCTGACGGTTTCACGCTGCAATACAGCGGCGACAATGAAAACCGAATGCAGCCAATAATAGGCAGTGAATTAACGTTTACGCTTATCGAAAACGCTGCACAGCATACCACTTTCATACAGCAGCTTGCAAATTCAGAGGACGCAGAATTTACGGTGTCAGTTTGGAAAGGTTGGCAAAGTACAAACGAACTGTTTTGGACGGGCGTGTTATTGTCTGAGCAGATAAGCTTAATGGACGAGGCTTATCCAATACAAAACACGTTTAACGCGGTTGATGAATTGGGCAACCTTGCTAATACATTGTACACGAACGACGGCACGGCATACACAGGCCGCGACAACATTGCAAACCATATTCTAAAATGTTTATTGAAAACGCGCGCGCTTCATGTGTACGAAAGCACAGACGTTTTATTTAAATACGCCAATAATTTTTTTCCTACTACAGACTTCCAAAGCACGAACGCGCTTGTAGAGTCGAGGGTAAACCATTCGGCTTTTTACAACCAAAACGAGAACGGCACGCCTGAATTTTTTAGCACGTTTAAAGTGCTGGAAGATTTAGCAATTACGTTTAACAGCCGCGTCTTTTTTGCTGAAGGCGTTTTTTATTTTGTGCCCATTGGCGCAGTTACTGACAGTTCAAACATAGCTTTTCACAGCGTCACGAAAGCCGGCACGGTAAGCGCAAGCACAACCACGCAAGATGTAAATTTAGAAGTGGGTGAGGACGTTATAACACTTAGAGGTGGCTCGACTACTTTCTTGCCGCCATTGCAGAAGGTGCGACGTGTATGGGATACTAACGCAAACTTCCCCGCGGTTTTCCAATTTGCACAATTTTTAAATTCGCAAGGGCTTTACACTCAATTAATAGGTACAGAAATTACAGACGATAATTTACTGTATGAAGAGAACACAGTCCTGCGTTTTCAGTTCCGTTATAATCACAGCTACTCAGGCACTGGCACGTTTACCGCTGAGGATATTGTTGGGCGTTTGGTGCTGCGCCTGCGCATCGAATGCGGTTCTTTGTTTTACGCAAATACAGTAACCTTTGGCCCTAATACAATAAATTACGGCAATTGGCAAGACAGCTACACAGTAGACCAAATAGAATTTAGCGCGCCAGAGTGGACAACAAGCGGCTATTTCTATATTCCAATTACTCAGAATTTGATGTATATGGACCGCAATACGGGGCAAGTGTTTTTTAATCAGGCATTGCCCACAAATGTTATTGATATAGCGGGCAACGGTCAACCTATGACTATCGACTTGGATGCTTTACCCAGTCAACAAACAAGTTTAAGTTTAACCGCCGCCGTGCTTGCCTTTGACCATAGTGGCGCACCGATTACAGATATTAACGGAGCTAACGCTTACGGCAAACTTTCAAATATTGCTATTTGGGTTATGACTGGAGAGGCTACCAACGGCGACCAAGTAATTTACGAGGCAAACACAGCAAATAATGGACAACTAACAATTGAGCAGCCAGCTGTACAAATTGGTTCGGGCGCGTTTGACAATCACAAAAATATTTATGACAACGGAACACCGGGCGAAATAATAAACGAATGGAGTGGGATACTATACCCACAGGCAGACACGGCTATCCATTCACTCGGAGTGCAGGAAATTATAGCGGGCCAAAACAACAGCACTATGATTAAGCGCGGCGGCTACTACAAACGCTTTGTAAGCCCACTGAATGCGCTTGAAATTGAAGGCGTTTTTTACTTACCGTTTGAAACGTCATTCATAGCGCGACCGATTGAAGGGGAATTTGAAGCGTGGCAGCTGGATGATAATGACGAAGATGTTGTAGTGCCGCAGCCTGAAATTATCGACACACATGACCCGCAGGATGACAGTGAACCGGTGTACAATATTCGCAACACTTTTGCGCCTGATGCGGGCAACATTGCACCCAACGTATTTCGCCGCTTGTTACAGCAGCCTGTAACGGCAGTGAATAACAGCGATGCAAGTACATACCAAGTGAGCAACATTGATTACATGGTAATGAATACATGGACAGGGGCAAACGGCAGGAGCTTTATTTATTTGCCAAGCGTGACAGGTAACGAAGGGCGCACGGTGCAATTTCATAGCGACGACACGATAAGCGCAAACACAAACATCCAGTTAGAGCCGCATTCAGGTGATACGGGTGTAACTATTGACGGCGCAGGCGCTTACGCTTTCAACCGTGCTTATGATGGCATCACTATCTTGTGCCACAATTCGAATTGGTATATCATACAGAAAAAGGAAAAGTGATGGAATGGGAATTTGTGGCAGTGGTTGCGCCGGTGGTGGCTGGTTTGGTCGGTGTATGGGTGAACTTAAACAGCACGGTGGCGAGGCTCAAAAGCCGGGTGATACAGCTTGAAATTGACAGCAACGAGATAAAGAGCGACATGAAGGAACTGCTGGCATCCGTCCACAAAATCGAGTTAATGCTTGCAAAACTGCAAAAATGATTTGGATTATATTAGCAACGGTATTGGTAAACGCAACGTATAAGGCGCGCGAGTATGGCCGTGCTGATGTTGCTGATATAATTATTTTCGTCGCAGCCTGTTCGATAATATGGAACTGAGATATTTCAGATACGAAGAATTCGATTGCAAGTGCAAGAAATGCCGCACCAATTCGGAGGGCCTCGGTATCGACGTAATGGACGAGGATTTTTTAAGAATGCTAGACGATGCCCGCCACAAAGCGGGCGTTGCTTTTCATATTAGCAGCGGCGTGAGATGCACGGCACACAACAGGGCAAGCGGAGGAAAAAAGGACAGCGCGCACCTTGACGGCTTGGCGGCTGATATAGTTTGTACAGACAACAGGACACGCGGGTATATACTTGGCGCTTTATATGAGGCCGGATTTAACCGCATTGGCATTCATAAGGAATTTTTACACGTTGACGACCACCCGGCAAAGGATGCTGATGTAGTATGGCTCTATGATTAACACAATACGCCCACGGGTAACAGCCCAACAAAAGAAAGCGCTGGACTTCCTACGCAACAAAGAGCGTAGAGTGCTTGTAATAGGAGACCTGCACTGCCCCTTTGAGAAGGGAGGATATTTTGAGTTTTGCCTTGAAACCTACGATAAGTACGCGTGCAATCAGGTTATTTTTATCGGTGACCTCGTCGACTCACACGCCAGCAGCCGGTGGGAGTCCGACCCTGACGGACTCAGCGCAAAGACGGAGCTGGAGCGTGCAATTGAAGACCTGCAAAAATGGCGCATAGCTTTTCCGGTGGCTGATTGCATAATCGGAAACCATGACCGGGTGGTGATGCGCAGGGCATTCAGTTCATCCATTCCCAGCGTTTGGATTAAGTCGTTTAATGAAGTGTTGGGCACGTCATGGAATTGGCGCGAGCGCGTTGAGTACGATGGCGTGCAGTACGTCCACGGCGAAGGCGGCACCGCACGCACAAAGGCAAAGAACGACCTACAAAGCACGGTTCAAGGGCATATCCATACCCAAGCCTACGTCGAGCATTTTTGCGGCAACACTCGAAGCCTTTGGGCCATGCAGGTGGGGTGTGGCCTTGACCGCGAAACGTACGCGGCGGCATATGCTAAGCACTACAAAAAACAGGCGATTGGTTGCGGCGTGGTAATCGGTGGGCATACCGCAATCAATTGTTTAATGCCGCTTTAATACCTTGCACTAAATTTTTACATCATGGGAGAATTGATACAGACATATTGGGCCGAGATACTTTTGGCTATCATGGCATTCGTAAAGGTTATTGTGAACCTTACGCCGACAGAAGCAGATAACAAGGTATTTGGATGGCTTGACACGCTAATAAGCGCGATTGTAAGCGACCGGCGCAAGGAACGCAGAGAAGCGCGAAAAAATGACTAACTTAGCCGCTAGGGTTGTTTCCTAGTTTGTTTCATAGAGTTGATTTAAAGAGCCTCCAAACGTGGGGGCTTTTTTCATGCCCTAAAAAAAAATCAAAGTTTTTTACGAAAAAGCTTGCGTAACGAAATAAGTTGCGTATCTTTGAGACATCAAACGAAACAAACAGCAATCATGAATAACGCAATCAACCTTGAAAAAAACTTCGCAGGCTCTTACGTTGCAATTAAAAACGAGAGAAAAATACGTTTTAGAAAAGAAAAAGGGCAATGGATAGCGACCGAGCGTGTTAACAACAAAAACCGCAGTCGTAATGGTGGGCAAAATCTTAAAGAAACGGTAGTAAAAGCATTTGACGTGAACTGTAATTTTTGGGATATTTAATAAACAAAACCAATACAACAAGCCCTTCACGGGGCTTTATCTCTTTACCATGAACAACGAACAAGCAAACACCACCATGAAGCACGGGTTACTTTCAACAATTAGCCGAATGAGTACATTGGACATAAAAGCCAAATTGACAACAATGGATAAGCAGCCGAATGGCACTTGGAAGCATGAGGATGTAGTATTAGAAACGTACCTAGTAAATGAGCTTTTTAACAGGTGGGAACATGAATGGGTTGAGATGTATAACGGCGAAACGGAATAAAAAAATGTGGCGCGAAGGATACGACTACCCAGCAGACGACGAAGACGAAGGCCGCGACTACTTTGAAGAGGCCGACGAACAACACGACAAACAACAGGATCAAACCCTAGACCAATGAAAAGACCTATTTGCGTGCGCTCAAGCGTACAAGTAACAGCCCCGCAGTCATTCAACCAGTGGCAGCAAGACCTAGCCGATGAGCGCGAGTTTCTGCGCCTGATTGACAAAATGAAGATGCACCTTAAGCAAAACCGTGAACGATGAATATCGAAACAATACAAGTCAGCTCCTGCCGTGGCGCATTTGATCGCGAGACGCGAATGGTCTACCTCATCGAATGGCTGGAACACGTGCGGCCGGATGTGATGATTAACGACTACAACAAGAAACAACTGCCGGCGATTATGCCGCACGGTGTATTTTACAGCCGCAGACAGGACACGATCCAAAAGCATAGCGGTTTAGTTCAGATCGACATTGACGGCAAGCACCAAAGCGCTGGATTTGATCCGGAGAACGTGGTGCGCGATATGGAAGCCGCGCCGTACGTGGTGGCTGGTGGCATTAGCTGCATGGGTGAGGGCGTTTATATGCTGATCGCAATAGACGGCATAAACGAAACCAATCACCGAGAGAAAGCCAGCCGCGTCATGGATCTAATCGAGGAACAATTTAACGTGGTGGTAGATGTGCCCGTCACAAACAACCTCAGTAGCCTACGCTTTGCATCCGGCTACGCTCCCTTTGTCAATTACGACGTCACACCTTTAACCTTTGAGCAATGAATAACACCGACGAACTACGGGCGCTATCCGCAAAATACGATATGCATCCG
>Ga0208303_1000787_pt1 | contig 13011 bp, 2 predicted proteins | sample CB_VirMetaG_2_FD_184537 | JGI IMG/M metagenome (GOLD analysis project Ga0208303, IMG submission 184537) | Freshwater to marine saline gradient viral communities from Chesapeake Bay - CB_1504_2 Viral MetaG (SPAdes) (version 4) | ecosystem: Environmental > Aquatic > Marine > Coastal | place: USA... | reverse complement strand
CTAAAGAAGAAAGTATAGTTAAATCGATGTCTTCCAGTAAAGGTTTAACCTCTTCATACGTATTGGAATCCAAGGCTTTCTGAAGATCTTCTTCGGAGATTGAAGGGATTAAAGAAGCTACAGCTATAACAGCTGCAATATGTTTTTTATTAAAATCCTCATCCTTTATCTCAAGATCTTGAACTCCTTCTATAAAATCTAAGGGGGTCAAAGATCCATCTTTAAACTCTTCCCCAAGATTTTTTATTACCCCTACGTACTTGTTTAACTTACATTCCATTAGTTACATTTATTTTAATGTATTATCCCCTTAATCCACACATACCTCTAAGTAAATGCGTTATTGTATTAGCGTCTTTTTGTCCTGCATTAAGTGTAGAAACAAATTTAATTATTTCATTCTCAGTAGCGGGTTTTTCTGCAACGGCTTTCATAAACTTTAGTACAGGAACACGAAGTGCTCTATGATTTTCACCAAGCCTTCCTCTAAGAATCTCTTTTGCATCAGATAAGTCTATTCTACTGCCTTCCGAATCTGCTTCGTAAAGTCTTCTATTTTTAATGTACTGAAGCATAATCTTCTCACGAGCGCCGAGAATTTCTCTTTGCCCAAGAACCTCTCCTTGCGTTTCTGTAAGTTCCCTGTTTTTCAACATTTTTGTAATAATAGCTGTTTCCGCTACTACTGCATCAAGTCCAACGCCAGCGTAATCAGCCCAAGCAGCCGCACTGGAGGTATTAAAGACATGGTCTTCGATCTCTCCAGCTGTTAATGGCGATATATTAACACTTCCTCGACGAGGTGGAATATCTTTTCTCCTATAAGTATCAGCAACTTTATCTGTCTGTGCTATTAAAATGGCTGCTCCTTCTGCTGTTAACTGTATAGAAGGTTCTTGTATAGATGTAAAATCAGTGACTAGAACAGTAGCAAAATCTTTTATTACGTCTTTATCAAGTTCCATAACCACAGAACTATCTTTCTCCTTAGACTCGTCTCTATTAGGATATAAAGGTATACCAGATTTCTTAAGTAATTCGGTGAACTCAGCCGCTTTATTAACCTCTTTACCAGCAATTATATGCGATATAAAGGTATTGATATCTAAGGCGTACCTAGTAATATTATCTTTTTTGCTAGTCACCGGTAAAAATAACTTAGCAGTATTAGGATCGTTGTTTTCTCCTGACATGACCTCTACTATCTGACGACCTAATCTTAGTAAAGTAGCTCCTATTTGAACATCTGACGCTATAAAGTCGCGCAGTTCTTTAATATTTTGCTCTAGTTTAGCATATTTAGCGGGAGTATGGACATATTTTTTTCTATACCCGTCCATCATATCATCAGAAGCTTTTTGAAGCTTGTCTACAACAGCGCCATATTTAGCCTTATCTGACTCATTTACAGACTCCTTTAGAGCCTTTTTGGCTTGGTTTAGTGCAGCCCAATGAACTACTTTAGAAAAGTTAGTTGGAAACACTCCAAATTTAAGTTCCTTTTTTCCTGCTGCTTTACGAAGCACATTTATTCTATGGATCTCAGCTATGTCGGGAATAAAGGAGAGTTTTGCTACTCCCATTTTAGCTTTAAGTACTTCCGAAGAATTGTCACGTACTATATTTATACCGCCAGGAGAATTTGTTTTTGCACTAAAAGCAGTCTTAATCGCTGTTATGTTAGCTACATTATCTAAATTAGTTCTAGTGTCCCAAGACCATACAACCATAGGATGTCCAGAGACGGTTTGAGCCGCTTTGTCTGATTCTTTTGTAGAATAAATATATCCATTATTACTTATTCTAACTCCTTTAGCCTCTAGTTCAGCTACAGTCATGCCCTGACCCGTGCCAGCTGTATCTGTTAGACCTAAGCCTAAAGAAAGTTCTTTGATAAAGCTTTTATTCAGCGACATTGCGTAGTGAGAACTTTTTGGATTTCCTTTTTTATTAAGTACCATTACTCTATCTACAACACCTTCTACATTTTCTAGTGTCATATTCATAAGCTTTCCTGATACGTCGCTTATTACAAAGTCTTTACCTTTTTTATCCACTACAGATGCTACAGTATTGCCACTTCCTCGAGTGTAGCTAGTTTCTCCTTTAGCCACTATGTAAGTGGTTTCCCCTTTCACGTTTGTTGGATCCACTATTGTAACTGCTATATACCCCTCGTATTTGTATCCTGTAGTGGTAGCAGCTACAACAAGTTTAACATCTTTGATAGGGCCTTTATTTTCTGTGAGTATGTCTAAAAGAAACCTTCTATCCGGTACATGGCGATAATCCTGCTCTTTGAATAATTCAAATATTTTAGACTTGTCTTCTATTTCTGTATGCACAAAGACAACAGGACTCCTGCTCTGATCTTTTTTATACTTTAGCAGTCTAGCTTCACTTATATAGTTATCTTCCTCACCTATTGTAGGCTCTACTGTATCATCATCAACTACAAAATCTTTATACCTTCCAAATTTAAAGTAAGAGTTAATAGCCATGTGCGCCTGTTCTAAAAGCGTTGGATCTGTTTCCTTAGCATATTGGGCAACTATAGCATTTTCTAATGCCTGAAAACCATCCTTTTCGTAGAGGTTGTCTATAATGTTTGTTCCAACAAAACTTGCTATATCATCAAGTAAAGCTTGAGAAGTTGGGTCTTCCCGGTCTTTTTCTAACTCGGTTTTGTACGCACTCCTTAACATCTTTAACACACTCAGATTAGAAAACTGAGCATATAAATCTTTTTTATGCGCTTCCACAGAAGCTGTAGAAATACCTAGATTAGGGTCTGAATCAGTGCCAGCCTCTTCCTCCTCTACCGCGGCCTCTATTTTATTAAGTGTATTTCTATACGAGTAATACAGTCTAGCTTTTTGTCTAACATCTCCCTGAAATAAAGCCACTTCAAGAGCTATTCTAATAACCTCTATTACTCCATTATCGCTAGGAAGATCTTCTTCAGCGTTATCAGCTTCATTACGCTCCCTTAAAAATTCAGCTCCTTTTTTATTAAGTATAAAAAACACGTCGTTTCTTAATCGTTCTGCAAAAGGACTACCTACAATCTTTTGGTCCCCTATAAAAGCACTTGAGATCAAGTCATCAACAGGCGTCAGTGTTGCGCGATCTTGGTCATCCAACTGACTTACAGGTATTTTTCCTAACTCATAAATCTCTATAAGATCACCTTCAGTCAGACCAAAAGAATACTCCTCAACCTCTTCTAAATACTCTTTGACAGTAATTTCTTCATCTTCTTCTGTTAGCACAAGAGTTTCACTGTATTCAATATTCATTGGCGCCGTAGCTATAGCCGCTAGTAAGGTATCTATATAGCCTGTAAATGTCGCGGCATACTCGCCGATATCTCCTTCATCATCACGGGTTTCAATAACATTTGTTATAAGAGTATGAAACCTACCAAAATAAGTGGCTAGGTCGTCTCCCACTATTTTTTTAATTGCTGAAGTAGCTGCCTCTAGATATATTTTTGAATCCTCATTACCGTTTAAAGCTTCTGATAACGCTGTCAACGTGTTATGCATGCTTTCTCTAAGAGGAGAATCCTCAAACTGTGACTCCAACATCGCTTTAAAAGCAGTGATTTCTAATGGAGAGTCTTTATCTTTGAAAAGAGCTTCTTCTTGTTTTCCAAAATATTTTTTACCAAAAGGGGTAGTTCCAAATCCACCTCCACCAGCATCATCGTCTTTAGTATCGCTCGGTGCACTGCTTTCAATATCTTCTAGTAAACCTAAAAGATATGCTCTATAGGCCTGTACTCCTTTCAAATCTATAGCAGCACTAGGAATTCCTATTAGTCCTCCAGTAGATATAATAGAAGGAGTGTCTATACTAAGGCTATTTGCTTTGTTTATAACAATAGCGTAGTCTATAGCCCTGGAAGCTAATGTATTAAGTATGCTAACCATCTCCTTACCCACATTTGGGTGTACATAATTAGTTTCAGAAACTCCTTCTATATCTCCGAGTTCTGCTATAACATAATTAGCTTGGGATCCCCGTACCTTATCGGCCTGTATTTCCAACATACGAGCATCACCAACTATTATTTTTTCGCCGTACTGCTCAATTAGGTCCTTAATACCCACAGTTCCTGCTGGAGGAGGAAAACTTTTATTGGTAAAAGCTCCCATACTTTCAGGAGCTATAATCATAGTAAAATCAGGCTCGTTCTCTAAACGTTGTTTAATACTCTCTAGAAATTCTTTATCTGTAAGCATTGTAACAAATTCAGCACTTAGTCCAGGTTCAGAGGATCCTTGAACTAGATTTACGCCGTAAAAAACGCCGTCTTGAATACTATATTTAGTTTCTTCAGTAAGTGCTATAGGTTTCTTAGCAAGTGAAAAATTATGGGCAGGCTTTATATTTTTTATCGCGCTTAAACCGTCTCTAAGATGTCTATTCTTACCCCTAAAAGAAAATTTTAGTCTAGGTGTTTGAGGAGTTCTTAGTTGTAATGGTTGCTTAATATGGATATTAGAAAGTATATTTTTATTCTCGTCTACTACAGCCTTACTGGATTGTTCAGTATCTCCTGCAACTAGAGTCACCAGCTTCTGCATTCCTTTTCTATGCATCGAGTTATACTTCTCTAAATTCTGAAGAAACTCGTGTAGGGTTTTTTCATCTTTTAGGTATACAGCCCGCTCTTTAGTATTAGGATCTATTTCATCTATAACTACACCAGTAATTTCATCTATTATTATAACTCCTTTTTTAGCTAGTTTTGTGAGGGCCTCAGATGTTTTTTCAGGGGAGGTAGCATCTGTTGTTACAGCACTCTGTACCAAATCAAACAATTCGTCGTATACCAAACTAGGGTCTCCTCCATTAAAACCTTCGAGTGATTTATCCAATGTAATTAACTGCTCTATATTCATAGCAGCTCCTAGGACTTCAGTCTGAGTACCGGCTACAGCATTTTCATAATACACGGAAGGCTCTGAAATAATTTCAGAAGCGATTGACATACCTAGTTTTATAAGGGCTGTTGTCTTACCAGTCCCCGCTGCTCCTCCTAAATATAAGGCCTTAAATTTATTGTTCCCTGTCTCTGGCAGTACTTCTAGAAAAGTAGATAAGAAAGTAGGCGACGTAGCAGCAGCCACAGCGTATTTAGCCGCTGTTTCCTGAGCAGAAATAACAATCTGTTCCTTCTCTCCATCTTTTTCACCGTCGATAATAGCCTGCTTAAATTTTTTATAGAAAGATGTGAAATCTGTTGTTAAAGCACCCACTAGCAGGTTTTGTCTAAAAGCGCTCTCGCTTGAGTATGTCCCAGACCTATAAGATAAATCTAATACATACTCTATTAAAGCGTCTCTCATCTCCATTAGCTTAGTGGTGTCGAGGCCTAAGGAATCATCAGTATCATTAAAAGCCCTGAAAATCATATGTTCGACATACCTGTTCCAAGCAGCTATATCAGCTATTACGGGAACATCTTTATCGGTACTGCTTGTAAGATAAACCTGAAATTGTGGTTTATTATTAATAACGTCATATTCAATAGCCTTGTTTAAAGACTCAAACTCAGGTTCTGCTAGAAATTTTGCAAATACATCCTTAGTTTTTATAACCTCGGCGTCTTTATCTTGAGTGTATCTCACGTGAGAGTCTTCGCTATTAACCTCGGCAAGTATACCATCGGCCTTATCTAATAACCATTCAAAAGCCAATAATTGAGTAACTCCGTTTAAGGCTAAGCCAATGGGCTCTTCCCCTGTAGCCTGCATAAGAACAGATACCGGAGCTATGATAGAAGCCTTAGGGTTTTTGAAGAAAGTATCCATGGCTGCCTTAAACATTAAAATACCATCTGGATTACCTCGCGCTATCATTTCAGCATCTAAAGCCATATGAAGCCTGTCCTTATCTATTACATAAGCGTTTTTAGTGTTGATAGGGAACTCCACATCAGTTATTTCTTTAACTTGTGGTAGTAACAATGTAAGTGCACGATCTCTCTTAGCAGCCGCCTCTTTATCTTTTCTAGTATAGCGATCGACCCCCTTCTTCCTCATATTAGCTTCTCTAATAGGGTCATATACAAAATCTACGAAGAAATCCGAAGCCGCTGTATAGTCCTTGTATAGGTGACGTTCAACGTCCGTATCGCTAATCTCATCAAATAAATATTCGTTATCTATTATATCTATCACATTTTTTCTAAAAGTGGAGAAAAATTCTATCTCCCCGTCCTTCAGTCCCTGTTGTGCAAAACCCATAACTCTATGAGCAAAAGCTTCTTTTATCTTAATCTGTTTTTTAAGTTCTTTAAGGCTATGTCTAGCCGGCTCCGACTTACCTATTTTACCAGAAAGTTGATTTTCTAGTAAATTGTTTATGATAGACATACCGTTAGCCAATATAGACTCGTCTGTGATAGATCCATTTTTCTCGACATTAAGTAAAAGGGACACATCGTATTTTTGAAACTTTTCAGGTTTGTAATAACCGTCAGTAGAATTAAGGGCTTTAGTGGCAAGCGCAGCAATATCTTGTGCATTAAAAACCTCTGCAGGTATAGTCTTTCGAAGTGCTACTAGTGCAGGATCTTTACTGTTTCTGATAGTAGACAGCACAGGAGCAGGGCCTAAATCCGCATAATCTATATATATGCTGTGCATAGAGGCTAAATCCAATGCCTCGATATCTTCTTCTGTTTGTAGATTAGGTAATTGCTGATTTTCAATATTATTTGAAAGATTGTCAAAGTAGTCTTTTACTTTATCTATAACCCTTTCTAATTCTTCAGATAAAGTACCAGACAAAGGACCTGTATTCTCTTCTGTTATTGCAGATGAAGGGTTATGCGAGGCCAAAAGTTTTAAAAGATTTATAGCTTTTTTGTGATCAAAATCTCCATCAGCGTTTGTAACTAGCGACCCTTTTCCTGACGTCTTAAATTTATCAGCGATAGGAGATAACTCTTTAGCGTCGAAAAGTTTTTGAATATACTCATATGCTTCTTTGGTTACAGACCCAGAAGATTCTGTTAAAATAGCACGTATTTTGTCAGTATTATTGCCCGAAAGATCCTTAATATCTTTTATGCTTTCAGTAACATCTTTAGCTTTCTTAAACTTTAGTAGATGCATTTCTTTAGCGTTCGAGGCAGCATACCTCATGTGAAGCATTTTATCAGTGAACGGCTGAGCACCTAAAGATTTAAACTCAGGGTCTCTTTTGGTTTCATCTCCAAATATATTATGATCGTAGAGTTCGTTCTGCATCATATAAAGCTCTGCTGCAGAGCCGTTACCGATAGCACGTATCTTACGATAATTGTTGAACATTCTAATTAGGTCTTTCTCACTCACCCCGGATTCTGCACGCTCTAAGGCTGTTTTTAGTGTAGCTAATTTAGCCTCCTGCTCTTCTATACGATTAGGATTAAGCTCACTCTTACGCTTAGTTTTAGCTTTAACCTCAGTGATTTTTCCTTTTTCCTCATCAGCTCCGGAAACATCTTTAACAGACGCTTTTTTAATACTAGCTTCAAGAGATTCTACTTGTTTTCGTTTTTCTGCTAATTTTGCTGCGATTCCTTGGGCTTCTTTTGGAATAGCTACTTCAAGTTGCCTTTCAGACATTTTTTCCATACCTGTATAGATATCTGTAGAGATACCTGTTTTAGCGTGGAAATCCACTATCTCACCCATTAGATCTACAAAATCCTTTCGCATAGCAGTGTTGTTCACACTCTCTCTATGGCCGTCCATCTCCTGCATAGCTTGCGTAGCACTGCTGAAATGTCCTTTTTTCATCAGTCCCTGGATAACATTGATATCATGCAGATATAGTTTATAGGTCATCTCCCCTAAACTTTCCGCTTGAGAACCTTTTAATATAGGCTCAAAAATTCCTTCATCTATATCGTATTTTGTGCTCAGATTCACAGGGCCCAGCTCACCTTTGGCGGCCATTTCCTGTAAAACCTGCACAAGCTCTGTAGTTTTTCCAGCTACTATAATATCCACAATAGAACTAGCAGAAGTAACTGCATTAAGGTTTACACGATGGGATCCCACCATACCTACAGCTCCACCAATACCGCCGGCAATTCCTGAAGTAGCATAACGTTCTACGGCGTCTTTAAAGTATCCCTCGTCAAATATTGTCTGATATCTACCTTTACCTACTTCTTTAGCATCCTTCATCAAAACACCGTAGGCACTAGCAGCATGTTTTACCCCATCTTGGTAGAGTTCTTCCGTCATTTCCTCAAGCGCTTCCTGGCGTGCCTCGTATAAAAAGGCATGAGGAGGAAGTTGTGTAAATACTTTATCGAAACTCTCTTTAATTTTTTTTGTTAGATGCGAGATAGCAAATTTACTTTTCTCATTACCTTGTTTGGTTACATCTTTAATTGTTTTTGTATAATTACCAAAGGCTTTTTCTATAATCGTCTTCTGTTCTTTCTGAACAACTTTTTTTACATTGGCTCTAATAACCTTAGGCTCATAATCTCCTAAGATATAACTAGAATATTTCATTGCCTGGTTCAGCGCGTATACAGTAGCCCCTGTAATTATAGAAGCTTCAGTAGTAGTAAACCCATTTTCTAAAGCCTCGTTGTAAGAGTCTTTAGCCGCCATCGCTGTTAGAGTACCATATACAAGTTTCTTTGAAAAGTCAGCTTCTAACTTAGCCAAAGCCTGTCCTTTAAGGCCTCCACCGATAAGACTACCTACTCCAGTACCTATTTTACCTCCTACGAAGCTAAGCCCCCGAGCCAGTCCAACCTGCAGTGTTACATCCATTATAGTGCTTAAAAAGGCCTCTGGACTTCCGAAAAAGCCGTCTGTAAGAGCTTCTCTAGACATAGAAGTGACTCCGCTCTTTGCCCGTATACCTGCATTTGTCAGGTCCTTATACATCTCTAGCTGATCCAGGTTAAAATCGTCTCTAATAAGAGAGTTTACCATTCCCACCCCACCAGCAGTTAGCGCTCGTAAGAGTTGAAAAGCAGTATCCTGTATGTTGTGCCACATATTAATAGGTGACTTAACCACAGTTTTTGCGTAATCTAGGACTCCGTTAGCTTCAATGCCATTACTTTTAAACATTCCGTCTAGTATAGAACCGGTGTCGATGTCCCAACGTGAGACAACCTGGTCATTTCTGACATCAACAAAATCCTTTGTGTAGTCGTTATAGACCTTACCATCGTGTATAGTATCGAAATACACTCCAGAAACCTCTGCTTTAGGGTCCAGATTCATCATAGCATCCCCATAAGCAAGCCCACCAAACGAGTCATCAAGCTCTAGAAATTTTAAATAATCTGGTGTAAGTGTCTCGTATTTGAATTTTCGGTCTCCGTTCTCGTCTATATAAGATGTTCGTACAGAATTAAAGGCTTCTCTTGGATCTCTAGTAGCTTCTCCCCAACCAAAGCCGGTTCGCACGCTGCCTTCCATGTTATTATATCTAACAGAAACCCCGGAACGTAGTTGTGCAAAAGTATCTCTCTGTAATTCAAACGCAGTGCTACTCTTTTGGAAATTACCCAGTTGAAATTCGGAGAACTCTCTTTTATAGGCACTATACCGCTCATCAAAACGTAATTTACCGTCTAAACCGTATGCATCTACAAAAGATTTTTGAACGGCTTTATCTGCCCAATAATCCTCTCTAGTTTTAAAATCTGTGAAGCCATTTACACCGTAGATCTCCATCAGAGTTTCTGTATCGGTATTAGGACTCATTAGGCGCTTCATCATGTAGTCTTCCCTAAAATCGTCTTCACTGCCAGCCTTACTCTTGTCTTGTTCTGTATTAAAGGTCTTCTGATCGTCTATTTCAACACTTTCAACACCGGCCAAGTTGTCTTTCTCCGAAGGGGTCCACTCATACTTATTAGTACCCTCTTTTGTTGGTGTAGTCACTTCTTTTTCCGGTGTAGTTACTTCTTCTGCCATCGTGTATTGTTAGTTATATAAGAACATCATCATGTTATCTATACTCTGCGTAACAAGTATTGAACTGTCATTAATCTTAGCTGTGATAGCTTCATCTACACGTCTAAGACCGGCCATAGCCTCGGTTTTCTCTCCTTTAAGTCCAGCTACATCTGAAGAAGGTCTGGCAGGTACAAGCATTGAGACCCTAAAGTTTTCATCAAAGACCTTTCTACTAGTGAACCAACTAGAGTTATCTTTTTTAAATTTTTCCATGTAGTCATCTTCGGTAGCACTCGCTTCTTTAATATACCCTTTTCCTATCCCCGTGGCTTTCACAGAGTTTTCATACCCGTCCATAAACTTCATTCTACCGTCGTCATTAATGAGTACATCCACCTTATAAAAAGGTTTAAGTTGAGTCTCTCCCATAATACCTTTAATCTGATTTTCGGCATTCTCATTAGCTTCTTTAGCATCCTTAGACTCGAGCCAATTTCTTCTGGCTTCTTTTTTTGCTGCCACATTAGAGCTTGGAGTATTTTCAAAAATCTTTCTATATTTTTCAGACTCAGCTGCAGTACCTTTCTGTAGCCAACTGTTATATCTAGCAAGATCTGCTTTAACCTGGTCCGTGGAAGTGCTTGAGCCTACAAGATCTCTAGCAGAAGTTGCTATTGTTTCGTACTTACTGACAGAGCGTATGAAATCATTTTTCACACCTTCCTTAATATCTTTTAATTTAAGAGCTTCTTTTAATTTGAATTTACCATCCTTACCTATCGGCATAAGAACCATAGCTACAGGCGTATCAGGAGCGAGTGTGGCAGCATTTTTCAAATAGTCTCTAGCATTATTTTCGCCCTGCATAACATCGGTAAATTTAGTACCGTTTTCAACGTAAATATTATTAATATCTAATTTAGCCACCCCACCTAAGAAAGGATTTGATAGTAGGTTGTTAGATTTTAAAGCATTTTCACCTGCTTTAGGGTCTGCATTTATTTCTAGTTGTTGGCTAGGTATAGCGTTTCTAGACGCAGGTAATATAAGATCAGATACCTGAGCCTGAGTACCTACTTCGCTTTCCCAAGTTTTTCCTACCACATAATTATCTTGAACTTCACCAGATCTAACCAGCGTGTTCATAGAATTATAGTAAGGATTAGAACTAGGTGGTGGAGATTTACCCATATCCGGGGTAGTCGAGGTTCCTTCGCTGTTCTTAAGTTCTTTATCGTAGTTAAGGTCGTATACTTTTCTAATAAGAGCTGCCTGTACCATTTTATGTAGCGCTTGCTCACGTTCTGCTGGAGGTACTTTTATTAAAGCCTGTCGATTACGACCGTCAAAAAGAACTTCAGACCTTAAAGAGGCTAGCATTCTATCACTATCCTTAGAACCTGTTATAATAGATTTATATACTTTAGAAACAACCTCTCTTATAGAAGCATCAGGTGTGTAGCGTTTAACCCCTACAGCTCCTTCAGGAAGTGTATAGTCGCCTGTAGCAAGCATGTCTAAATCTTTACTAAATCTAGCATCATCTGCAATATAGTCTCCTTGTGCGCCTGCTACTTTAACTCCTTTACCTTTTGTCAGGTCTATTTCATACTGAAGTTTACCGGCTGTATCATCTAAGAAGTCTTTTCTAAAAGTAATATCTCCTACAGCCCCTTGAGATAGGAATTGTGTGGTGTTATTAGAGTCCATAGATGTGTCTACGCTCTGTTTCCAATGGGCGAATTCCCCCATGTTGGCCACTTCATATTTCTTAGGATCGGTTAAATAAGTTTTCATATCAATAAAGTCGAAGCCTTTTGTAGTGGCTACAAACATTTGACCGTTTTTAGAAATAGCTAAGGCAGCTCTGTCGTCATTATCCATACGACTGTAAGCATCGTCGTAAACCTCTTTTTCAGCTTTTATTTTAGACTGTAACTGGCTGCCCATGTTACTTATACGTTGGTGAGCTCGTTGCCCATCCACAGAAAGTGCCCAGTCAGGGTCCTGTGCTACAGCTGTAAAATATTGTTCCTGTGCCTGGTTAAATTGCGCATTAGCGGCTTTTCTGGATCCATCAAGACCCCCTTCGATAGCTGCGAATTTACCTATGGTAGGCGGCTTTACAGTTTTTCCGGAAGCAGCTCTGGCTTTTGCTGCATCTCTATATCGTTTAGCCTGAGCATCCGTTCTTTGTTGAAGCAGTTTGTTACGAGCTAGTTCTTTTTCATAAGGATCATCTCTCCAGTCATAATCTTTAGCAAGAAATGCCCCACCATATTGGAGCTTAGCGGGTTTATTTCCAGAATATATTTTTCCATATTTTAGTAACCCAGTCACTTTTCTCTTTCGCATAGTGGTAAATTTTGAAAAAACTAATAGCCTTGCCGAAGTTACAAAGAACTAAGGAGGCTTAGAAGATAATACTAATAAAAAATCAAAAGACCCTTCTTTGTGAAAAGCCTTTTAGATTTTTATGTATTTAATGTAGAGGATGAGTGTGAAATTAGTCTTTCAGAAGCCTTATTAAACTCGTTTGTTTGCTCGTTCATGGCCTTTTGATTAGCCAAAGGATCTGTGTTAGTTTCCTTCATATACTCAGTCATAAGTGCTTCAGCTTCAGAGGTTTTCCCGTCTGTCATCAATTGTGTGTACCTAGGATTATAGTATTGATTCCACTTAGAAGCGGCCTCACTTCTAGTGTTATATTTGTTCTGAGCATTAGACATTAAAGTTTTATTATAAATGTCATGCACACCTGCTGTCACACCATTTAATAAACGCCCAGTTCTCTGTGTCTGTTGTGCATATTGTTTGGCCTGTTGTTCCCTAAGACTAAGCTTGTATTTGTCCAAAGCTCCCGTGTTTGTTAGGTTGTCTTGGTTTGCTTGTTGAGTACGTCGTAAAGCATTACGGCTAGCTATAGCTTCGTTTTCTGTTAGAATAGAATCTTCTTTCTGTCTATTTTGAGTCTGGATTTCCTCAGCTCTTTTGTGCCCTGCATTGAAGGCACCAAGTTTTGCTACCTGACTATTACCATCAGCAGAACCCGTGTAATAGGCTATGTTTAAGG
>Ga0208303_1000786_pt1 | contig 13036 bp, 12 predicted proteins | sample CB_VirMetaG_2_FD_184537 | JGI IMG/M metagenome (GOLD analysis project Ga0208303, IMG submission 184537) | Freshwater to marine saline gradient viral communities from Chesapeake Bay - CB_1504_2 Viral MetaG (SPAdes) (version 4) | ecosystem: Environmental > Aquatic > Marine > Coastal | place: USA... | reverse complement strand
TAATCCTGCTACATTAATAGTACCATAAAATTCTGGTCTTACCATTTTCTTAGCATATCTAGTTAATAATCCTTTTCTTGGTACGAAAGTTTCTGGATCGTATACAAGAGGAGTCATGATTAACGGGATGTACGGAGCGAATACAGCACCACTTTCTAAGAACTGAGTACCACGGTATCCTAATAGGATTGTGTTAGCAGTCATGTAAGGGTTTTTGTATACTTTTTGGCGGCTATTTAAAGAACCAACTTTTTGTACACCAAATGCATAGCTCATTTTAGCAGCATCACCATCTGTGTCAGCAGCAAATCCAGGAATTGATTCCAAGATAGTAGCTACAGTTGGAGAAACAACCATAAAGTTAGCACCACCACGTAGAGTTTTCTGGTGAATGATGTTACTTAATTTCTGGATTTTAGTTCCTAATGTTTGGAACCATTGTCCTTGAGAATTATAGAATCCTAAATCAGATTGTACAGCTCCAGTAATAGACTGGTTATTTACAGCTGACCATACTTCTGTTCCAGCAGCAGCACCTTCGATCAACATAGAAAGAATTTCTAAATCGATTTCTAATGAAATGTACTCACTAAGGATTGAAGTTAATTCAGCTTCAGCATCTAATGCATGGTATGCATTTAAATCCTGTGCAAATTCTGGTGTCCATACAGCTTTCAATTTTCTAGTTTTAGCAACGATTGCAGATGATTGCATCTGGATGTTGATTTCTGGAATTACTTGTGCTGTTTCATTTTCAATGTTTGGATTTGGATTTCCAGCTTCAAAGTCACCTCTGTTATTATCAGTAGGTTGGATTTGGTAATTTACTAACACATTAAGGTTACCACCTGCTGCGATATCAGCATCTAAACATACAAATTTAACACTTGTACCATCGTAAGTTGTGAATTCAGATAATTGTTTACCAGCAGAACCAGTAACTATAGAAGAAGCTTCAGATCCACTAAATAATTGGAATCCTTTTACACCATCAAAGTCAGCAAATCCTAGACTAGTAGCAGGTACAGAAATTACTTGGTATAAATCAGATATAGCAGATCCAGAATAAACACTGTTGTAATTGAAATCACTCCATATTGCATTTTCTATAAGAGTAGCAGTTGCAGCTGATTGAGTATTTTGGATAGAATATCCAAATTTACCTGATCCATAAAGTCCACCTGTGTTTGTGTTACCAAAAGGCTCGTCAGCAGTAGCTCTATCTCCATATAATGAACCACCAGCGGCAAATGGAGTCTTATTAGATCCGTATTGGAAATCTAAAAAGAATACAAGACCAGAAGGTAAATTCATTGGTTGTACTGATACAAATTCCTGTGCAGCAATTTGTCCAAATACTTTTCTTACTAATGGTAAAGCAACACCTGCCCACTGTCCACCAACGTTAACGCCAGTTTGTGAAGTGAATGTTCCACCATTTCCTGTTCCACCACTAGTTTGTGATGATTCTACTACAAGTTGTTTAGCTTGGTTTTCAAGAATCATACCCATGTTATTTTTTTGGGCACCATTCATTCCTTCCAATAAACCTGTTTTTTCCCATTTGCTAGCTAATCTAGCCGCATCAGACTGTAAAGACTGGTAAGGGTTTGCGCTTTCTAAAAGAGTATTTAAGCTCATTTTTTTAAGTTTTAATAGTTTAAAATTTGTTTTTTTAAATTAATCCAGCAAGTTTACGCATACGGTTGTATACATCATTACTTTCAATAATTGGTTTTTTAGCTTCAGTTATTGTTCCAGTTGCTTTAGATGCACTACCTTTTGGTCTTGCAATTGCTTCTGTTTTTGATACTAAACCTTCGCTTAGTGTTTCAAAAATAACTTTAGCTTCTTTTACTGTCGACGCTTTGTCAAATGCTTTAAGCACTCTAACTTTTTTGTCTTCAGTTAAGTTTTTAGATTTAAAAACTTTGTTAGTGTAAAGTAGTTTAGCATTAAGTAAATTAACTTCATTTAATTCAACTTTAAGGGCATTAATTTCATCTAATGCTTCTTTAAATCTCATTTTTTCAGTTTCAGCTTCAATCTCATCGTCTTTTTTACGATCATCTCCTTCAGCTTTTTCTTTTTTAGTCATTTCCTCATCTAATTCTACTTCAACATCAACATCTTCAACATCTTCCATGTCGTCGATATCTACAACTTCTTCTTCATCTTCCATTGCTTCATCACCCGCTTCAATTGTTCCGTCTGCTACTAAATCTTTAATAACATCCTCAATGAATTCTTTTAAGTCGTCTTCTGACATATCTTCTAGATCGATTTCTTCATCGTCTATCTTATCGTCTTCGTCTTCTTTCTCGTCTTTCTCGCCATCTAAATAGCCTTCTTCTTCAGCATCCGTACGTTCGTCCTCTTTCAAGTCCTCTTTTTCGTCCTTCATACCGTCTTTGTAGCCTTCTTCTTCAGCGTCTGTTCGAGCGTCTTCATCCAATTCAAGTTCAGCAAGTAACTCGTCTAGGTTAATTTCATCAAGCTCTTCTTTTTCTTCATACATTTCACCTTCCTCTTCTTTCATGTCATCTTTAGTGTCCATTTCTTCTTTAACGTCTTCGTCGTATCCTTCATCAACGTCTTCTTTGTCCATTTCTTCTAATTTTGCTGAAAGCATAGATTTAAGGTGAGGTGTAAAAGCCTCTTCAAGAGCAAGTTTTGCGTTTGCAATAGCAGTTTCTTTAACAGCTTTAGCATCGGCGATTGCTTCTTTTAACAAATCATTGTTTGTCATAATCTCAAAATTTTTTTTGTGAAATACGATTATTAGGAATCGTAATAGGTAGTTTTTTTGTATTGGTGTCATATAAGGTACTCATGACACATTGCAGTTATACGTATATGGAGAAATATTAAAAATATAAAGAAAGAAAGACCCGCAAGCAGTTCTTATGGTATGCTTACGGGTACATCAATCCTACGGTAGCGTCCGAGGAAATATTATTATACTATAGGACATGAACCCTTAGAACAAAGAATTTCATGTATTGTTTTATTTACATTTGAATAATCATACACAACAGTATTTTTTCCTTCATTTAAAGTAGTCATATAAGAACCTGGGTTTGAAGGGGTTGAAACGAAATCCCAACATAGTAATTCGAAATCATCTTGTACTTCCATTACACCACCACTTTCTTCTAAAGAACCCATTCCACGAGAAGATACACCTACTGTAACTCCACTTTTAATAAGTTCCTTTAATATATTACCTGAAGGGGTAGGTAAAATTTCTATTTTACCCATTACATTATCTCCATCCCACCAATATTCTGATATGAGATGTGATACATTTTTTAGATTAATTACAGTAGATTCAGGGTGATCAAGTTCCCCCATTGAACGTCGTTGCTCAACTAGTTCACCATATTTTCCCATTTCTCTATCCCATAAAGCCTTTGAGTAATAACGACCATTACCATTCTTTACCTCAGCCGTAGCTAAAATACCTTCAACTAAAAGGTTTCCACTTTCTTTGTTAACATTTTCAGTTAATTGAGAAGGAGAAATTTTTATAGTATGAGTTTCTATTAAGAGTTTCTTACTCATTCTTATCTGTTTATAGAGTAATCAGAAGTTGATTGGCCTACTTTTTTAGGATCTCTTTCACCTACAGCTTTACTTCTGGTTGGGTTATTTTTATCATTCCAACTTACAGCATCCATTTCATCTAATTCTTCTGTTTCATCTCTAATGTCGTCATATCTTTTTGAATCTTTATAATCTTCATCATCATATTCTCCAGACATCATTTTATCTGCCCTTGTAGCCCTATCTTCACCTAATTCTTCTGTTTCATCTACTATTTCAGCTTGTTGATATTTTTTACCACACATTTTTTCATACATTTTTTCCATCCCAGCTTTCTTTTTTTCTAAAAGCTTAATTTCTTTCTGCATATCTTTCATTTTCTTTTTATCTATCAATTCTGAAAGATTTTCATCTTCAGATATAGAATTTACTCTATCTGATTTTTCACTAATGTGGTTAGATAAAAATTCTAATTGAGCTTCCATTTTTCCTTTTTCAGCTTCTTTTCCTATTTCTGCTAATTTACTGTCTATAGATTCTTTTTTCATTTTTTTCTTTTTATCTTTAGAAGCTTTTTTCATTGATTCTTCTTTATCTCCATCTCCATCAATATCAATAAAATCGGGTTTTGCAGCTTCCATAGTTGTATCAGAATAAGATACGGCTGTACCTTCATCTTCCATTTCATCCATAGGTAATTTTTTCTCTTCTTCTTTTTCAGCCATCATTTGACGAATAAGATTTCCTGATTGTGCTGCTAAAGAATTTGGGTTACCTGAGGTTACTACTTGACCAAATGCTTCTAAAACTAATTTTTTAATTTCTTCTTTAGATTCTTTGATTGGTGTGTAACTATCACCACCATCTTTTAATTTAGTACTAAAACCACTACCACCATATGTTTCACCATCAGATTGTTGTTGTTTTCCTTCTTTATATCCTAAGCCTTTAACTCCAAATTGACCTTCTTCTACATAATGTAATGGATTTTTAGCTAAGTTTTTAACTGCTAACTCCATTGCTTCATCTAAAGTTAATTCTTTATTGTAATTAATTTCTAATTGAACACCACTTAATACTTCTTGAGCATTAACATTATTAATGTTTTCTACTTTAGGATCATAGTCGTAATTATGAGAATCAATATTTTCTACGGCATCAGACACTTTATAAGAACCACCTAATTTATTGTCCATTTCGAACTTTAATTTAGGATCAGCTTTTATTTTTTCATCTTGTTCTTTAGAGTTATATTTAACTTTATCTTCATTATTAACAAGAGGTTCTAATGTACCACCTTCAGCCAAGAAATTTTCAAATTTTGTCCAAAATGGTTCCTTTACAGATGCTTCCATCTTTACCAAAGGTTTTAATGTTATTATTTGACCTAATTCTTCATTAATTAATTCTTTGTCTTTTTTAGAACTAAATTCTTTAGAAAGTTGTTCGAATAATTGATTTGGTGTTTGTTTCATAATTATATTATTGTTGTAATAATGTTTCTATATCATTAAAATAATCATTTAGCATATCTGTGCCTATTACGACACTAAAACTATCTGGGTTGTTTCTGTAATATTTTATTGTTTCTATTTTACCTAGTTTAATTGCTTTTTTAATATCAATTAATCTATCTTCTAATTTATCAAAAGCTTCTATACGTTCCTCATGGAATTTAGCAGATTTGGATTCTTGTTCTTTAATATTACGATTATACATATTAAAATAGATTTTTAACTATCATCCCTGAACCTTTTTGTACATAAGTACCATCTTTATTTTTAGGGACTAATTTATATTTAAATTGTTTTGTATAAGCACTATCAGTAACACCCTCATCTCCTGCTTTAGGTCCAGGACCTAAATCTTCTCCAGGATGTTGTCCTTGTTTATGTATATTTGCTGATTTTGTTGCGTCTTCAGATACAGTATATCCTAATGTACTAACTACCCCTGAAGGTAGTTTCATTTTATATTTAGATGCAACTTTTTTTGCTTTAGGTACCTTTACTAATTTTTTTCTAACTACAGGTAAAGCTTTTTCTTTTACTACTTTATAACCTAATTCTTTATAAGCTTCATCATCAGGTTTAGATCCTTTTTTTCTAAAAGCATATGGTGTTAAATAAGAACCTGCGGCACCTGACATAGACGCTTCATCTACATCTTCTTCATTTACCCCTCTGGATTTTTTATACTCTTCTGGGTAGTTATTTCTAATGTGGGTACGTATAGTATTTCTAAGAGATCTAGCTTGTTGGTATATATCTAAAAACTTTTTATCATCTTTAGATTTGGTATAAACACCTTTAGCAGTTTTAACTAAATCATCTGATTCATCAAGTAATCTATCAATGTTTGGTATTTGTGAAATAGACCAAGTTATAGCCCCAGTAGTAGGGTCGATAGCAGTAACGGTAGATTTTGTACCATTATCAACCTTTACATCACCTATTTTTCTTTCTGTAAGTTTATATTTTTGGGCCATTTACTGTTTGAATTTCATTTACTAATTGATAGTAACGTAATAAATCAACTAAGTTATTATCACCAACTTTATCTGTTTTCTTTAATTCAATTAAAAACTTGGTAACTTCTGTAATTTTTATTTTAGTTGCTTTATCTTTAATATTTTTAGTTTCTTTAACTAAAATATTTTTTAAGCCTTTGATTTTAGAGTTATAAAAATTTCTTAAATCAGGGGTTGAATCTACAGAATTAATATATTCTTTAAGTACCTGTTTTTGGTCATCAGTTAATATATCATATTTATCATTAAACTTTTCTAATAATATCTTGTAAGTTAAAGTTCTTACATCTTTATCATATTCAGAAAATTCATTTAATACAGTTTGTTTAGAAGAAAGTTCAATTTCTTTTTTAGTTAAATGTTCTAAAAGTGTAATTTTATTTTCTAATATTTGATTGGTACTTTTAATGTTCTTAGAATTAGAACTTTCTATTAAGGTATATAAAGAAGCTAATTCCTTATAGTTAGATATTTTTGAACCAAAAAAAGATTCAATATTATAATGTTTTTTAATCTCATTGATTAAATTATATTTTTGCTTTTTTAATGAGGTTCTATTAAATTTAGTAGATGTTTCTAATATAGTATCAATAACCATATTTGCTCTACCTTCATTTAAAACCTTTGATTTTAAAATAGATTCATATAATTTATACTCTTTACCTAAACTAGTATTAACAAAATATTCTTTTAATATATCTATGGCAGGGGAATTTCCTCCTTTTAAGGTATCTGCTGTGATTTGACGAACTAGTAATTCAAAAAGAATTCCTGTGTTTTTGTATTTTGAATGTTTGATTTTCATCTAAAAATATATTTATTATAAATATGTGAAATAATTTACTTCTTTAATTGGTTTTCATCTAATAATGAGGTATCATCTTTATCTTCCTCAAATACTAATTGTTTTTTACTAGGTTGTGGTAAATCTTTAAACATATCCTTATTTCTTAGATAAGTTGTTCTAGCAGATTCCAAGGCAAGTGCGCTACCTCCTTTAAATTTATTCTTAATAGAATTAGAATCATTTTTATCTGTATCTTTCATACGTTTGACACCTAATCTATCTTTACCAAAATTATCACCTTGTGTATTACGTTTTACATTTGTTTCTTTTGGTCTACCTAATTTAGGATCGTCAGCAGCATATTCTTCGGGTTTAGGTACAGCACCAGGATCTGTATACATTCTTCCACTACCATATAATGAAGCTAGATCATGAGGTGTACCATATGATTTACCAGTTTCAACTGGATCATTACCTTCGGCTTGTATTTGGTCAATTCTAAATTTCCGTTTAGCATCTTCTCTAGATAAGTCTCTATATTCATCATATTGATCCTCACTAAAGTGATAAACATTATCATAAATCCAATCTGATGGTACTAATCCTTGTTCTAGTAGTTGGGCAGATAGTTCAGTTTTAGCTTTAAGTAATTCAATTTTCTCTTGTTCTAGAATAATTGATGGACTAGCCATATTTAGAGTAAAATTGGTTAAAGTTTCATCTGTGTATCCTTGTGTATATAAATGAACTAATGCAATCTTATTTAATTCAGATAATATAATTCTTTGGATTCTTTCAATTGTACGAGCAAATCTAATATCTTGTTGAGCCAATGTAGCTTTACCTTCAATTCCTTCTTCATATCCTAAGAATGCTTTAGGTATTTTAAGAGCAGCAAATAATTTACCTCTTAGATATTCTACATCTTGAATACCATCATATTGCAATCCAGGTGTTGTTTCTATCTTAGTAGTGGCATCATTTCCTCTAATTGGGATATAGAAATCTTCCATCATATTCATCTGGTTATATTTTAAATTATATTCACCAGTTTTATTATCTTGGAATGGAGTACGTTTAAGTTGAGAAATTGTTTTTTGCATAAATGTTTCTATCTCATTTGGGGGAATAGAACCAACATTCATATAAAATATACGTTTTTCAGGAGCACGAGCAATTCTATGAATTAACATTGCATCTTCCATTAACACATATTGTTTGTATAATTTTCTAGCTGGTTCAATGTATGCTCTACCATAAGGAAGATAATTAACATCTGAAATAAGTCTAAAATGGGCCATTTCATAATTGTCGAAAAATATACCATTTTCATTTTCTAAATTCCCACCCCCAGCTCCAGGTACAGGATACATACCAGAACTTAAATTATCCATCCCATCAGGTGCATATTTGTATCTTATTGATGATGGATTTTTTGGGTCATATGCTTCTTGTCTTTCAATATGGTATGCAGTATAAGGAATAACATTATAAACCCCATATTTTTCAGCTATTTCTAATTTTAAGAAAAAATCACCATATTTACACATTTGGCGAATCCACATCCAGAGGTTAAATTCGATATTTAATACATCATAAAATAAATTATATAATATTTTTTGAACATCTTCATTAGCACTTCTAATTTGGATTACTTCACCCATATCATTTTTTAAAGTTGACTCATCAGCCAATATATCTAAGGCAGAAGCAATAATTGCATCTTGATCCATTAAATCATATTCAGAATATAATTGTGGTCTAAGATATTGGTAATTTTGGTTAAATTGAGCCCCATACAAAGAAGAAGCATTAGTAGAATATATTCTATTATATCTATCTACTAAGGAATTTGTAGCAATTTCACCCGTAGATTGTATTTTACCACTGTCAATTACTTTAACTTGATTACCCCCAACATTTCTGATGATTACATCTGTTGAAAATAATCTTTTTAGTCTTGAAAATACATTTTTATTAGCCATAGTTTATTATTATTGTTATAAATATTACTTAGAAGAGCCATCTAATATCTTCTTTACCATCCCCAAAATTTTGTTCGTATGGATTTTTACCATTTTGATTATTCCCATAACCACCTTGATATGGGGTTCTATTTACTGACATATTATTTAATACATTTTTAGTGGAATCTAAACCACGTTGTCTTTGAATGAGTGCTGTGTCTCTAATATACATTGCTATACCAAAGGCCATAACTAAATCATCATTATATCCTGTTTGGGCTTCTGCTTTACCATTTTTCCAAATGAATACTTTCATTTCTTCTATCAATCTTTTAGATTGAATAGTTACTCCTTTATCACCAATATACTCTTGAAATTTACCTATTATCATAGGTCTAGTTCTAGAGGACATTGTAAAACCAGCTACCATTTTGGAGTGGTCTTGATATTTATCAAAATACGAACTAGCATTGGGGGAGTCACTCTTTTGTGAATAGTAAAGGTTAGAGTATTGTCTGTCAATAGCTACTTGTATAGTAGCCCAACCAATATTTGCATTTTCAATTACTAATAGTGCTTCATTATATTCAGTAGCTAAACCTACTAATAAATGCCCATATTCTTTAGTACCTAACTGCCCCTTATATTCAGCTACTTGTACATTATTTTCAACATCTATAATATGACAAGCAGAAAAATCTTTTCCATCTCCACGTGCAACATCTGCTACTACAACATAATCTCTAGTATAATCTGGTGATTCCCATATCCATAAATTTTGGTCGGCACCTCTACGTTCTAAAGGTTCTTTTATATAACTTTTTTCATAATATTCTAAATATTCATTGTAAAATACAATATCACCTGATGTACTGAAATCACAGTCACATTCTTGGGCTGCTAGTCTAGGGTCACCTAGTAGAGCGTCTTGAGCATCTCTCCATTTTTGGTCACGTTCTGGGTGTACGTACCAAGGTAATTTGATAGGTAAAAAATCATTTTCTCCAGATTCGGCTTTAACCCATGTTTGATGAAACCAATTACCAGTACCATAAGGTGTAGATAATACTATGGCACCACCACCTGTTGCTAGAGTTTGTTGTGCAGAAGCCCATGTCTCCGCAATATTATCTATAAAAGCTGCTTCATCAATTATTAGTAAAGATACTGCTTCTGAACGTGCAGCATCAGCATTGGAAGATTTAGCTTGTATTTTTGAACCATTAATTAACCTTAAGGATAATTTATTATTTTCAGCAGAATCTACTTTAAGCCACGAGGGTAAATTTTCCCACATGAATTGTACTTTAGTTACTAAGTTTCTTGCTGTTGCCTGTGTAGTTGCTAATGCTAATACATTTCGATCTTTATGAAATGTCATTAACCATAATGAATAACCTGCAGCTAGAGTTGATATACCTAACTGTCTAGATTTTAATATAGCACTATAATCATTATTTTGAAATAATGTTAATACTTTTTCTTGAAATGGGTATAAATTAAATTGTATGCGACCTCTTTGTGGGTGCTGTATATAACAATATTTACGCATAAAATGTACTGGGTCTTTAGCACATCTAAGATATTCTTGACGTATTACTTTTTTTAAATCTGACATGTAATTATTTTAATATAAGAATTACTCCTCCGATTGCTATTAAACCAGTACCTCCTAAAATTTTATTTTTAAGTTTTTGTTTTTTTAAATCAAGTCTTAATTTTTCATTAAGTTCTTCAGTAAATTTTAATTGAGATTTCTTTGTAGATAATATATTATTAAAATTGCTAACTTGAAAATTTAGATTATTAATAATACTATCTTTTAATACAACTTTATTTTCCAATAAAGTATATTTTGTTGAGGTTAGATTTAATTCTTTTTTAAAACTATCTCCAATTATTAAATCCTTAATTACTAGACGTGCTATCGATTTTTTTAATTGAATCGAAGTGCTGTCTATAACGTTCTGTGAAAAACTGTTCAAGCTCATCATACTTATAAAGATCAACACTATTAACTTTTTCATTTGTTTTATTTTTTAATGTAACTATTTTTATATTCTGTTTATAAATTTCTTGGTCTAGTATAGATATTTGGGAGTTCAATCTATCAATTTTTAATGTTAGATTCTCGTTTATACTATGTAAAGAATTAATTTTTGCATTTAAAGCTTCTATTTTATTATTGTATTCAATAATGTACTCTTCTTCATTTGAGGAGTACATATTAACTAAATAATAGACACTAAAAAATATTACAGCAATATATAAAAACCTTTCTTTAGATGACATTATATCTTTTTATTATCTAGAATACTTTCTAATTCTTTTTTTAATTTTGTTTTTGCCTTTAAAGTTTTAACTAGTTTTTCTTTTTCTTCACCTTCAGCTTTAGAATATTTTTTAGCTAATGACTTCATTTCACGAGTTAATAATGCTAATTCTTCTTTTGCTTTAGCTAAACCCTTTGTTTTTTTAATATCTGATTTAGATGGTTCTTTATCATCATCTTCTTTTATAGAAGTACCATCAGTGTATCTAGGGTTTGATAATTGTCCTTGATCCGCTAATCTTTTAGCAGCAGCATCTATTGGAGAATTTACAACATCATTATATGCTTTACCAAGATCACCCCCATATAACTTATCAGTAATTTGTCTACCTAACTTTCCTAATTGGTTATTAGTTAAGTTATGTTCTTTTCCAGATCTTTCTAAATAAAATTGGCCTATATCTTCATAGTCGTATTCAATACCTACTCTCCTCATTTCTTCAGGAGATAAATCAGCAAAATTTTTACTTAATGGTGGTAAAGGATCTAATTCATTTTCTTCTATACCAGCCTCTTTTTTAGCTGCTTCTAAATCTTTAACAGCTGCGGTTAATTCTTTTGTTTTTTCAATTTCCCCAGCTGTATCTTCAGATAACATAGAAAGAATATTTTCTTTAATATAGTTTTTTAATTCAGATTTTTTCATTATAAAGGTATTTTATTATAAATATGTTAAGAATTAGTACTATTTAAAATTTGTGCTATTCTTTCCTCTGTGGTTCCTGTAATTGTAGTTATATTTTTAGCTCTGGGAGATTGGGATGATAATATATTTTGTATAGTGTAATCTATAAGATTTCTGTATTCTAAATTTGTTTCTCTAACTCCATTATCTTCCATATCTATCCCTTCAGGAGATACATAAAATATATAATCATATTCTCTAATAAAGTTTCGAGCATATTCTTCAAATGCTTTTTTATCTATTGAATCTATAGAACTAGCACATTGAGTAAAAGCCATTACATCAATTATAGTTCTATCTGTAATTATGTTATCATACATTAACTCACCACAACGTTCAGCTAAGAATACAGTTTGACCTTTTAATGTTGAATCAGTATTTAAAGGAATACCTAATGACATTAAATGTTGACTACGCTCTGTGGCGAAATTATAACCTTTAAATTGCTTTAATTCTTTTAAAGCATTTACTAAGGTAGTTTTACCTACACTCATTGTACCACATAAACCTATTTTCATATCTTAGTTTCTATAATCTGAAAGTGATGCTTTCATTGATTGATTCTTATAATAAGGTAAGCCTTCTCTTTGTTGTCTAATTTCGCTCCATTCATCTTTAGAATATGGGATACCATACAAGAAATATTTCCCTTGTTTTTTATTTCCCTCAGGATAAAGTGCAGGACCTTCCCAATTATGTAATTTTCCGTCCCATGTATATGCTATAGTACCATCTTCAGGTTTTATCAATTTTCTACTTTTTGGGAATGGTGTTGGTTTGTTTTCCATGTTATTTATTTATTGTAATATACGAAATTTATACGTGTTATCCTAATTTTTTAATATATGTTCTGCAACATAAGTCCCTTGTGCACCACTTACCGTTATACCCCTAGCTGATAAAGCATCTCCAACGAAGTGGACGTTGCTATATTTGGTGAGGGCTAGATTAGTATAATCGACAAGTGGCTCAGGTGATAGATATTTTACTTCAGGTACATAAATACCCCAATCATCTAAAAGTGTTGGGAATACTTTTTTCATGTCTTGAATAAAATTATAAACATATGGGAAATAGGGTTGCATTGCTTTTGATATTTCGTGTAAACGATCTACTTGTATAGCAGATACATTTTCACCTTCTGATGTTGTTGATGGTTTACGTGTTGGGCTATAATATAGACCTGTGT
>Ga0208303_1000784_pt1 | contig 13046 bp, 19 predicted proteins | sample CB_VirMetaG_2_FD_184537 | JGI IMG/M metagenome (GOLD analysis project Ga0208303, IMG submission 184537) | Freshwater to marine saline gradient viral communities from Chesapeake Bay - CB_1504_2 Viral MetaG (SPAdes) (version 4) | ecosystem: Environmental > Aquatic > Marine > Coastal | place: USA... | reverse complement strand
ATTTTATTAAATAAATTGTTGTAGATTTGTTGAAACGAAAAACAAAAGGATATGATAACAGTACACATTGTATATTTTACAGACGAAAACGAAACTTATAGTAAGGGTATAAACATCGAGGGCAAGTCTTTTAGCGATTGTTGCAAGAGGTTTGAAGCGATGGAAGTAGGATTTATTTTTAACGCGACTATAAAAGATTAATGAAAACAGTAAACAGTATATCAGGGGGTAAAACTTCCGCTTTTATGGCGGTAAACTACCCAGCAGACATAGAACTTTTTTCTCTTGTATGCATCGAAGCTGAATTTTGCAAACCTAAAGATAAAGGGTTGGTTCAGTTTGTTTCGGATAAATTAGGAAAGGATTTTATAGCAACGGCTGAAAGCGATAAAACATTAATTGTCGTGAGGGATTTAGAGCAATTACTGGGTAGAGAAATTAATTGGGTGGTTGGTGAAACTTTTGAACAGGTAATTAAAAAGAAGAAAGCAATACCTAACCAAATGTGGAGATTTTGCACAACTGAAATGAAAATGAAACCGATTTTTGATTTCTGCCAGAAAGAAGTTGGCGAGATTGTAGAAATGCAAGTTGGATTTAGATGGGACGAAAAAGAACGTGGTGAGCGAAATAAAGACAATACGCACTTTAAAACGATAGTAGGCAAAAGCAAAAACGGTAATCAAAATAAATGGGCTGAAATTGAATGGCGAAAAATGGCTTTTCCTTTGATTGATAATAGGATTTCGCATTACGAAGTTTACCAATGGTCGCAAAACAGTAGGCTTGATTTTCCAGTCGATTCTAATTGTGTCGGCTGCTTTCATAAGCCTTACCAACAATTGCGTAAAAATTGGGACGACGAGCCTTTAAAAATGAAATGGTTTTCAGACATGGAGAAAAAAGCAAAAGCGCAATGGAAAAAAGAAATGAGCTATACAGACACAAAAAAAATTGGTTTGCAACAAGATTTCTTCTTTGGAACTGGTAGCGGTTGTAATGGTGGCTTTTGCACCGATTAACAATAAAAAAATGAACGACATCGAAAACATGGCGGTTTCCTTTGCGAAGTGGATTGATTTAAACTACTACCAAGGAAACGAATATAACACTTACACGGACGACATAGATTTGATTTACACGATTGAGGAGTTGTTTGAGATGTTTAAAAGGTTGAATAATTAATAAACAAAATAATATGTATTACAGAACAGAAGAATTAAAAGACGAGTTAAACGATTTCCTAAAGTCGTGGACAAAAGCAAAAGGAAACTCCTACACGAAGTTTGCTAAACTTAGCGGAATGGGGTTGCAACAAATGGAGGGTTTCACTAAAGGTTTAAGGAACTCCAACAAAGATACTATCGACGATTTAGAAAAAACTTTAAGAATAGAGCAATTAAAATAGTATTTTATTAGATAATTATATTAACTTTGACAAAACAATTAAAATTAAGAACAATGGAAAAAGGAAACATTTACAAGAAATTGCTTGAATGCAAAAAGCAAATTGGAACGGTAGCGAAGAACGCGAAGAACCCACACTTTAAAAATACTTACGCTGATATTAACGCATTGATTGAAGCGGTTGAGCCGATACTATTAGAAAACGGTTTAATTATGTTGCAACCAGTTAGGGACAACAGACAGTTTACCGAGATACACGACGCGGAAACTGGCGAGAAGGTAGAAAGTTATTTAGAAATAAATCCAAGCCTTCCTAGTCAGGCGCTTGGTTCACAATTGACGTATTTTCGTCGTTACACATTGAGTAGTCTTCTGAGTTTAATGTCGGACGACGATGACGGACAACACGCATCACAACCACAACCGAAACCAGCGTTTACTTCGGATATGTTTACGAAGGCTTACGAAGCTGGCGCTTCAATAGATGCTATTAAAACCAAGTACGCGGTTAGCGCGGAGATGGAGAAGGCTTATAACTTATTTGTGAAAGGTAATAAGTAATGGAAAATAATATCTTTGACATAGATAGAGAAGCGGAGGCACACGCTTACAACAACGCACAACCACCCCAAAGAACAGAGGGGTGGTTTGAGCAACGACTAGGGAGGTTTACGGCTTCCCGAATCTCTGAACTTTTAGGAGTTAGAGGACTAGGTTTAACTGGCGAAGGTTATGCGTTCGAAAAGGCTTGTGAAATCGTGTTTGGTAAAGACGAGGACGAAGATTTTGAAAGCTACGACATGAGAAGAGGAACAGAACTAGAGCCATTTGCTTTTAATTTATTCAAGAATCGTAATGAATTTATAGACGTTCAAGAAGCAAACTTTTTCCCTTATGGAGAAAATGCGGGAGCAAGTCCAGATGGTTTAGTAGGAGAAAACGAGATACTAGAAATCAAATGCCCACGAAGCAAAAAGTTCTTTAAGGTAGTTCAATCTAACGAGGTGGACAGTAAGTATTACGACCAGATGCAGATGCAGATGCTATGCACTAATTCAGTAGCGTGTAATTACTTTAACTACATTCAGTTTAATGGCAAAGAGTACGGTCATTTGATTAGAGTTGAACGTGACGAAGAACGTATAGAATTGATTAAAGCAAGAATTGAGGAAGCGACTATTATAAGAGATAAGTTCATCGAAGACATTAAAGCTAACCTACAAGAAACTGGATTATGAAGAGAGTAAAATCAAGAGAAAGGCTAAAATACGCAAAGCAGATTAGGCTTTCATACGCTGCAACAAAGCATTTATGGAGATATTTTAATGTAAAAAAGACTTATAAGAACCAAGAAGAAGGTTGTTGATAACGGCTTTAATAAATTGGCGTTTCAATGCAATTTATTTTGTGTTGTATGCCGTTAAATTTTAAGATATGGAAGAATTTGTATTAAATTTTGTTGAAGAAGGGAGTTTGACTCCAATAGATATAGTGATGGAAGTTACTGGGCTAACCTATGAAGAGGTGAAAAGTTGTAGTGAAATATTAGTTGTGGACTAATGGCATACAACGGTCTGGTGGTATGGATAGTGCGGATATTAAAAACAAAATTATGAATAGAGAAGATATACAAGAGGAATTTAGACAGCAAACAGGACAACCTACAATAACATTAAATAAATGCGAGGTAGGCACGAATTCAGAATATGTAATTTGGTTAGAAAAACGGATTTTAGCATTATCTATACCACATGTTAGCAATTCCGTTGTTTGCGATTATTGTAAAGATACAGGTTGGGACAGCTACCCAAACCATGATACAACACCAAAACCTTGCCCTGAATGCCAACCGTAGCAAATTATGGTTGCTAACGTATAGTATAAAAAATCGTTTTAATGTTTTTTATACAGTGTTATGTACTGTATAGGCGACTTAAAGCAATAAGATAACTAAAAAGCAAAAAACTAATAATTAAATATTTTGAGCGTGGGCAAATTGCTGACGTTAGGAAGCAAAATAAAACAATATTATGGCAAAAGATTTATTTGGAAACGAAATTATAGAAGATGTACTTTTAAGAGATTTATTTATTGAGCCTCCTTTTACAGTATTAGACTCTAAAAGCGGAAACTGGCAAAGAAGGAAAAGAGAGTGGCAAAGAATAGGAATGAAAAGCGAAGTTGGAAGAGGTAAAAGTATGACTCACGCAATGCCCACTGTTAAATATGATGGAAATAATATGAAAGAAGATTATTATTCAGAAGAAAAACAAGTGCTTAATACTTCTATCTTTGACCCTGCATTAACTGAACTTTTATACAAATGGTATGTACCTGAAAACGGAACTATTTTAGACCCTTTTGCTGGTGGTTCTGTACGTGGAATAGTAGCAAACTATTTAGGATTTAAGTACACAGGGATTGATATAAGACAAGAACAAATTGATAGTAATAGAGAGCAAGGGTTAGAAATATTAGAAGTAACTAACCAGCCTAATTGGTATGTTGGTGATAGTAACGAAGTTTTAAATGGATTTAATAAAGAGTTTGATTTTGTTTTTAGTTGCCCACCTTATGCGGATTTAGAAGTTTATTCTGATTTAGAAGGCGATATTTCAAATATGGATTACGTTAATTTTATGAAAGCGTATGAAGAAATAATTGCAAAGAGTTGTAATTTATTAAAATCTGGCGGTTATGCTTGTTTTGTAGTTGGCGAGGTAAGAGATAAAAAAGGCAATTATATTGGTTTTGTGCCTGATACTATAAAAGCGTTTGAAAAAGCAGGTGTTAAATATTACAACGAAGGCATTTTATTAAACTCAATAGCTTCTGCAAGTATGAGAGCAAAAAGAATATTTGGAAGCAATAAAAAATTAGTTAAAGTACACCAAAACGTATTAATATTTAAAAAACCTTAATATGATAACTTTAGAAAAACATAACGGAATAACAGTTTTAAGAGATGACTTACTAACTGGTGGAACAAAGAGTATTTTAATGCCCTCAATAATTGGCGATGCAAACGAGTACGTTTATGCTTCTCCTGTTTACGGTGGCTTTCAAATTGCTTTATCTGCTTACTGTCAAAAGGTGGGTAAAAAAGCAACTATATTTTGTGCTAAACGAAAATTAAAACACTCCAATACTTTAGAATGTATTAAATATGGTGCAATTATAAAAGAAATACCTTACGGATATTTAACAGTAGTAGAGAAACACGCAAAAGACTACTGCAAAGAAACTGGTGCTGAAAAACTTGTGTTTGGTGCAAACAGTATGGAAAATAAAATCCTAATAGGAAACCGAATGCGACAAATAATAAAACAACTTGGAAGAGAGCCAAAAGAAATATGGTGCGCAATAGGTAGCGGAACGCTTGTAGATAGTGTTTTAATGGCAACAGATAGTTCAAAAGTTTACGGTGTGCAAGTTGGTGCGGAATACAAAAAAGAACACGAGAGATTAACCGTATTAAAGTATCATAAAGGATTTGACAAAATAAGCAAACACAAAGCACCTTTTAAAAGCGTACCTAATTACGATTTAAAGGCTTTTGAGTATTGCGAAAAGTACAAAGTATCTGATGACGTTTTATTTTGGAACGTATTATGAGAAAAAAAAGCGAGGGAAAAAATATTTAATTATGGGCGGTTAAGCACTAACTTTAATTAAAAGAACTGAACTAAGCCTATATTGTACATAACGAATAACTAAACCGTCGTTTTAATGCGGTTTAAGTATAGTTATCGTTGCACTAAAATAAAATTTCATTCCGCTTTGATTGCGTGTATAGCCACACTTTAACGTTTAAACACGGATAAGTCAGGACAAATTTGAACGGCTCAAGTTGCGATTCTCCGAAAGGTGCTTAGCGGAATGAAATTATTTTTATACTTACTTAACATTTATTTTGTATATTTGAAAAATAAATGAAGTACAACGCAAAAGATTTAGTAAGTAAAGACCCTTTAACGCAAGATGAGATAATGTTTTTAATTGAGGAATATGTCTACGCTAAGAAAGGTGTAGGCGTAAAATGTTCGGTAAACAGTCATCCACTTGTCGCGAAGTCAGAACTCGAAACAATGGCTTATTTATTGCCTTATGCGATTGCACATTTTAAAGAAAAAGTTAACGAATAATATGTGCATTTGGAAAAGATAGAAAAGATAGCTAGGTTACATAGCGAGTGGATTAAAATAGTTAGTAGTTTTGGAGCTGGTGATATGTCGGAAGATATTGTTCAAGATACATATCTTCGTATTATGCGTTTAAATTATGCAGACAAGTTTGTTTCAGACGAAGTAAACAAGGGCTATATGTGGCTAACACTTAGAAGCGTGTACTTTGATTATTTAAGAGCCAATAAAAACAAGGAGGTGTCGATTGATAAATTTTATTCTTTATGCGAAGAACCTAAAGACCCTTTTGAAGATGAAGCAAGTTTAACTTTGAGTCAAAAAATAGAAGATGAGATAGACTCTTGGCATTGGTACGACGCTATTCTTTTTCGGACGTATAAAGACTCTGGTTTATCGATGAGGCAAATATCGGATAGGTCAGGAATTAGCTTATCGTCTATATTCTTAACGATAAAAACTTGCAAGGGTAATTTGAAGCGAAGGATAGGAGAGGACTACGAAGATTATTTAAACGAAGATTTTGAACTAATAAAATAACTATGAAAAAACCAGTAAAAAAAACAACTAAAAAACCATCACAAGGACTAGGCGACACAGTCGAGAAGGTTCTAGAAGCGACGGGAATAGCCAAGGTCGCTAAGTTTATTCTAGGTGAAGACTGCGGATGTGACGAACGTAAAGCAAAACTAAATGCGATGTTCCCAAATCGTAAACCAGAATGTCTAACCGAAGCTGAATTTAATTATTTAACCGATATAGACATCAAAGAAAAATACCGTTTAAAAAATACTTTTAGCATTCAGCAAGTTATAGAAGTTAGAAAGATATACTCTAGAATTTTTAAGGTAAGATTAGAGCCATCTAATTGCGCTTCTTGCTTTACTGAATTAGTTGGTAAATTGGTTAAGGTTTACGAGAGTTACGAGGTAGAATAATTAAATATTAATTTCTATTAAAAATGGATAAAAGAAAAGATAACGGCGGACACTCAACAAAGGCTAAGGGGGTAGATAAGAGAAAGAATAAGTACCTAGAGTTGCTAGACCAAGCATCGACACCAGAAGAGGTTGTAGGAGTCATTAAAAAGCTTAAACAGATTGCAACCGACAAAGGAGATGTTCAAGCGATTAAATTGTTCTTAGAGTATTACCTAGGGAAGCCAAAAGAAACGATAGAACAAACACACAGTTTGAGCAACTTCGATATTAAAAGTATATTTCAAGTTGATAAAGATTAAGAATAAATATAGCTTACTAGGTTCGGATAGTAGGTACTTTGTTGTTACTGGCGGGAGGGGTTCGGGGAAGTCATATTCTTTGAACTCCTTTTTACTATTGCTCACCTATGAAGTCGGACACGTTATATTATTCACGCGTTACACGTTAACGTCTGCTCATGTGTCTATTATTCCAGAGTTTATCGACAAGATTGAAACAGCCGATTTAAGCGACGATTTTTATATTACTAAGGATGAGATTATAAATTTAAAGACGGGTTCTAAGATACTCTTTAAAGGCATTAAAACGTCAAGCGGAACACAGACGGCGAACCTTAAATCTTTGGCGGGTGTTACTACTTGGGTACTCGATGAAGCGGAAGAACTAAACGACGAGGAAACATTCGATAAGATAGACTTTTCAATTCGTGCTAAAGGAATACAGAATAGGGTAATACTTGTAATGAATCCAGCAACTAAAGAACACTTTATTTATAAGCGATTCTTTGAACAACGAGGTGTTGAAGCTGGAGTAAGCGAGGTAGTAAAAGATACGACGTACATACATACAACGTACCTTGACAACAAAGAGAACCTAAGCGAGTCATTCCTTAACCAGATTGAACGCATGAAGGTTGGCAACCAATCTAAGTACAATCACATTATTCTTGGCGGTTGGTTAGATAAAGCGGAAGGTGTTGTGTTTACGAATTGGAAGTTCGGAGAGTTTAACCCAGACGAACTGCAAACGTCAGGAGGGATGGACTTTGGATTTTCCGTAGACCCTGACACGTTAACAGAGGTGGCTATCGACAAGTCTAAGAAGATAATATATCTTAAAGAACATATCTACTCCAATGGACTACAAACGCACGTTCTTGCTCAAATGATTGTCGACCGAGTAGGTACTATGCTTATAATTGCTGATAGTGCCGAGCCACGTTTAATAGCAGACTTAAAGTCTAAAGGCGTGAACATTCAAGCGGTTAAGAAAGGCACGATTGAGAGTGGTATTACAATGATGTTAGACTATCACATAATCGTTGAAAAGAATAGCGCGAACATAGCTAAGGAGTTAAACAATTACGCTTATGCTGACAAAGGCTCTAATCTATACATCGACAAGTTTAACCACGCTATTGACGGAATTAGGTACAATGTTATTCATCACTTGGACAATCCAATGGCGGGTAAATACTTTGTGTATTGATGCAAGATACAAAATCAAAATAAATACGTTTATAAAATATGGAGTTAAAGATTAACGTACCGAGTACACTTAACGAGATACCGTTAAAGCACTATCAAGACTTTCTAAAGGTGCAAGACGGTTCGACGGACGAGGAATTTATCGCACAGAAAATGATTGAAATCTTTTGTGGTATTAAACTTTCGGATGTTGTAAAGATTAAGCTAACTTCTTTGAATGAGTTAATCGTTCACTTTACAAAGTTATTCGAGCAGAAGTCGGCATTTCAACAGACGTTTAAGATAGGAGAAATAGAGTTTGGTTTCATTCCAGAACTTGAAGAAATAACCTTTGGTGAGTATGTAGATTTAGAATCACACTTGACAAGTTGGGACAACTACCATAAAGCAATGGCGGTAATGTATCGACCTATCACAACTAAGGATAAGAAAGGAAGGTATGACATACGCGAGTATAACCCCGACCCAGATATGCAGGAACTCATGCGCTTTGCTCCTTTAGATATTTGCTTAGGTGCGACGGTTTTTTTTTACAATTTAGAAAACGACTTACTACTGGCTACTCTGAACTATTTGGAGAAGCAGATATCGACGAACAAGGAAGCGTCAACGACTTTAGCGAAACATCTCAATTTAGCAAGCGGTGGGGATGGTATCAAAGTCTATATGGACTCGCTAAAGGAGACGTCACGAAGTTTGACGAGATTGCAGGATACAGACTTACTAAATGTCTCACGTATCTCACGTTCGAGAAACAAAAAACAGAAATTGAGCAACGACAATTCGATAAACAAATGAAACGATGAAAGGATTTTATAGCATAACGGAAAAACTAAAAGCGCATTTTACCGCTGACCCGATTACAAACACGATTACGGAGGGCAGTATTTTTGACGTTGACTTAAACAAACAAACTATCTTTCCGTTAGTTCACTTAATGGTTAACTCGGCAACGTTTGAAACGAACGTAGTAAGGTTTAATGTGTCGTTAATTGCAATGGATGTTGTAGACGTTTCTAAAGAATTGGTGACCGATATTTTTAGGGGTGGAGATAACACGCAAGATATACTAAACACACAACTCGAAGTTCTCAACCGCGCTTATGCTTTGCTTTTGCATGGTGATTTATGGGACGATAAGTTTGTAGTTGACGGCAACCCGAACTGCGAACCTTTCACCGAACGTTTCGAGAACCTTTTAGCAGGTTGGACAATGACACTAGATATATTAATCCCTAACGAGGTAACAATTTGCTAAATGGAACAGAGCAAAGTACAAGCTGAACTGAACAAGTTTAAAGAGTATGTGATTAAACAATCGCGCACCAACTTAACTAAAGGCGGGAAGAACTCGTCTAGTAAGCTGTACAACTCTTTAGGCGCAACTGTCAAGGCAAATCCTAACTCTTTCGAGATGGAGTTTTACATGGAAGATTACGGGGTGTTCCAAGACGCGGGTGTAAGTGGTAAGAAGAGAAAATACAATACACCTTATTCTTATAAATCTAAGACGCCACCACCAAGTAAGTTAGACAAATGGATAGTTAAGAGAGGAATTGCACCACGCGACAAAAACGGCAAGTTAATGAATAGAAAAAGTTTACAGTTTGCAATAGCGCGAAGCATATTTAACAACGGAATTAAACCAAGTTTATTCTTTACTAAACCTTTTGAAGCAGGATTTAAACGATTACCGCAAGATTTAGTGGAAGCATACGGACTAGACGCAATAACAATATTTAACGAACAGATAGACGAGATAATAAATGGCTAATATAAACGCAAGAAGTCCTTACATTATAACGATTAATGAGGCTTCACAGATAGAAACTAAAATAGAGTTATTCTTGTGGAATGGTACTGGTTCTGCTCCAGCTTCTCCAACGTATAACTTAACTAAGTTAATACCGTCGTCAACGAATCCAGCGACGCATTACGACATCAGTCCTTACATACGTGAGTTCATAAATCATAGCGCGTTACAACCGCAACCGACAACGATAAATAATACACCTATCGCTCAATGGTGCAATGTGTTGGTTAAGAAGTACAAGAAAACATCTGTATCTTTCGCACCATTTGGGACTAATCTAACTACAAAAGCGTTTAACGGTTTTGGGTATTATGTTGATGGATATAACCCCGCTTCAAGTCAAGTATTATTACCCGAAGGCGACTATAACTATAACCCTACAAATAACGTAGGATGGGTAACGGTTTACACCGACACGGCTCGAAAGGCAAGGTGGACGAACTTAGATACTTTAGCGGTGCAAGTAGTAACGATGTTTCCTAGCGTTGTCCGTGACGTTTCACGCGTTTATGTTGGGTGGGAAAGTGTAGGTAATAAACTGGAAATATTAGACGCTTCAGACGCTGTCTTATGGACTTCGTACTTTTACCCAAAAGAGGAATGTAAATATGTACCAGTTCAGATAGACTTTGTAAATAAGTTTGGAGCGTGGCAAAGAGAGTTCTTTTTTAAAGCAAGTTTCGACACGTTAAGCGTGGATAATAACGACTACAATTTAATGCCTTTTAACTACCCTGACTACGACATAGTAGAAGGTCAAAGAAAGGTGTTTAATGCCAATGGCAAACAGTCTATAAAAGTTAATTCAGATTGGGTAAAGGAATCGTACAAGGAAACTATCCAACAGTTAATGTTGAGCGAAAGAATTTTAGTTAACGAATTACCAGCTAAACTAAACACGAAAAGTATCGACCTTCAAAAGCAATTAAATACGCGATTGATTAACTATCAATTGGATTTCGACTTTGCTTATGACATTATAAACAACATCGTGTAATGAATAGAAAGATACAGATATACGTTACAACGGACGAAACTAAAAGACTTGAACTTTTTAATGATGAGCAGATAAATGTAACGAGTACCGTACAAAACATTCAGGATTTATCTAAGAATTTTACAGACTTTTCGCAGTCGTTCACAATTCCAGCGAGTGACTATAACAACGCGATACTGCAACATTTTTACCAGTCTGACGTAAACAGTTCGCTTGATTACAATATACGCTTAGACGCGTTTATAGAGATTGACTTAACGTTCTTTCGTCGTGGCAAATTACAAGTTGAGAAGGCTAATTTAAAAAAGGGAAGACCCGATAGTTACACGGTCACTTTTTACGGGGATGGGACATCGTTAAAAGACTTTATAGGTGAGGACTTATTAAGCGACTTGGATTATGACGCCTACAACCATTTGTACGATTGGTCGGAAATCTACCAGAGAATCACAAATAGTACCAATACATACGACGTTAAATATCCGTTAATCACTTCTCAGCGAATTTGGCACTATCAATCTACATACGTTGACGCGACTACTCCAGACTGGTTAAATCTTGGAGGTGCGAACGATATACATTCCTCTGGTGGCGCAATAGCTTACACCGAACTATGCCCAGCTTTAAGAGTAAGCAAAATATTTGGTTTAATAGAGTCTAAATACGGCGTTACATTTTCGGGTACGTTCCTTAGTGACAAACGATTTACTGACTTATTTTTATGGTACAAAAATTCTAACGCAATAAACAGAACTGGTCAGGCGTACCCTTGCGAAATAAATAGTATTACTTCAAGTACGGGGACTATTAACCTATCTCAATACGTTGACATTCCGAACAATTCAATAACGACAAGATATGTCGCTGGTACGGTTGGCTATCACAAAATAGAACTAAACGTTTTAAGCGTTTCTAACAGCACGGTGTACTATATTGATACATATCAAAACGGAAACTTAATAAGCACGTTACAAAGCACGGGAACGGGCGTTAAGCCTATTGTCTTTGTTCAAAACACAAGTGGGATGAATGACGCTTATACGGTTTCAATTCGATTTACAGCAGCGTTCACCATGACGCATGAATTTAATTATTCATTTATTGGTAGTGGACCTACAACGGCGTTTGTAACAACGGCAAATGCTACCATAAACGCTTTGGTAAACTTAAACCTTTCCGCCAACGCGCCAAAGATGAAAGTGATAGAGTTCTTTGCTGGAATATTAAAGACCTTTAACCTTGTTTGCGTTGGTACTGCATTGAATAAATACGAAATTGCACCGCTTGACACTTGGTACGGACAAGGCAGAATTTTAGATATCACACAACATACAGATGTTGACTCCATCGATGTTAGTAGAATGCCTTTATACAAGAAGATAGGTTTTAATTTTCAGCCTTCTGAAAGCGTTTTAAACAAGCAATTTTCGCAAACTTACAATCGTGAGTACGGGAATATGTCTTACCAATATGACTACGACGGTGGCGAGTACATTACTGAGTTGCCGTTTGAAAATATACTTCAACAAAAATTCACGGGGACTAATCTACAAGTCGGCTATTGTCTAAATAGTGAGTTTACTTCCTACGTGCCGAAGCCAGTTTTATTGTATCAATACGAAAACTTAGATACCGATTTTAAATTCAGTAACGGAATGACACCAACAACTGTTACGAACTACACGCCATTTGGTCAAGATTTACTGTACAACTTTAAAAACTACACGCTAAACTTTGCGCCAGAAACATCGACGCTACTTTTAACACCCATACAAAACACTTTGTTTTATGAGTATGACTTCTCTTACTTATACAATTTGTACAATCTTAAACAAAGGCTAATAGGTGTTAAAACAAAATTACCCGTATCTATATTGGCTTCTTTAAAGTTAAATGACAGATTGGTTATTCGCGACAAGCGGTACATAATAAACGACATGAAGTCTAATCTAACTACTGGCGAAGTCGATTTTGTTTTGTACTTAGATTTTAGACCAATTGTAAACGCTAGCTTGCCTATTGTCGACCCTTCTGGTGGTTCAGTTTTTCTCGCGTTCAATATGCCTAACGAAGGAGAATCAATAGTTTTATCGCCACCAGAGGAAGTTACATTAAGCGAAAGCGTATTGACGACAAGCCAGACAATAACGGCAACGGTTGGAAGTTCTGAACCAAACACTTTTTTTACAATAGATGTTGCCTATAATTTTAATGATGGGACAACTACAAACGATACAGTATCAATATTAAGCCTTGGCG
>Ga0208303_1000778_pt1 | contig 13102 bp, 9 predicted proteins | sample CB_VirMetaG_2_FD_184537 | JGI IMG/M metagenome (GOLD analysis project Ga0208303, IMG submission 184537) | Freshwater to marine saline gradient viral communities from Chesapeake Bay - CB_1504_2 Viral MetaG (SPAdes) (version 4) | ecosystem: Environmental > Aquatic > Marine > Coastal | place: USA... | reverse complement strand
TCTTAACGAATTAGAGTTAGAAGAAAGCGAAGAAGTTTCAGAAGAAACAGTTGCTGAAGGTGATGAAGACATCACTGAAGGTGACGAAGAAGAGGTAGAAGAAGGATACCAATCTAAACCAAATGCTACTGCTGACGATGTTCAAAATGTAACATACAAAGTAGATAACATTTATGAAGGTGAAGATTTTGATCTAGATGCTCTTCTTGAGGAAATTAACAATTTAGACGAAAACAACGAAGACGAAGTTAACGAAGAAGTTGAAGAAGGTCTTATGGACACTTTGAAAAAAGCAGGATCAGAAGCTTACAAGAATCTTTTCCCAGCTGAATTTTATGATTCAGAAGGAAAAATCATGTGGAGTAAAGTAGCACAAGCCACTGGTGGAGCTGCAGCTGCTGCTAAAATGGAAGGTGTTGAAGAAGAGCTTGAAGAAACTAAAGCAGCTTTAGAAACAGTTCGCACTGAACTTAACGAAGTTAATTTGTTAAACTCTAAATTATTATATGTTAACAGAATCTTTAAAGCAAACACTTTAGATGAAGCTCAAAAACTACGTGTTGTTGAAACTTTAGACAAAGCTGAAACTGCTAAAGAAGCTAAGTTAATATATGAAACTATTAAGGATACTTTCAATGTTGCTAAATCAAAGAAAGAATCTATGAAATCAAAAACGAACTCTTTGAAAGAAGGTTTAGGAATGGCTTCTAAAGCAGCTGGTACTAGTACCGCTCCTAAAACAGAAGTAATTGCTGAATCAACTAATATGGTATCTCGTTTCCAAAAATTAGCAAACATTACAATTAACGAATAATTGTATTTAATATTAATTTAATAAATTTACAAAAAATGGACAATGTAAATCATTTATTAGAAGGTGCATCACCTTACCAAGTCCTTTCCGAGCAGTCAGCTAAATTAGCTAGTAAGTGGGAAAAATCAGGACTTTTAGAAGGTATGGAATCTTCTACAGAAAAGAACAACATGGCAATGTTGTTAGAAAACCAAGCTAAACAGCTTGTAAACGAAGCTAGTTCTACTGGTACTGGTACATCAATTTCAACTGGTAATTCAGAAGCATGGGCGGGCGTTGCTCTTCCATTAGTACGAAGAGTATTTGGTGAAATCGTTGCTAAAGATTTAGTTTCAGTTCAGCCAATGAACTTACCTGCTGGATTGATCTTTTATTTAGATTTCCAATACGGTACAGCTCAAAACTTTAAAGCAGCTAACGAATCTTTATATGGTGCTACTTCAGATCTTAAAAGAACTGATGGTGCGTTTAACAAAGGTCTTTATGGTGCTGGTGAGTTTGCATACTCAATCACTCAATCAACTGTAACAGCTACTTCAGTTACTTCAGCATCAGCTGCTTTCTTAGGAATCTTAAATGCTGATACTGAATTCTCAGCTTCAGAAGCTGCAAAAGGTCATAGTTTTGGAAGTGCTGATGGGGATGATGATGAAATATTCACAATCCAAATTCCTTTAACAGATCTTTCAGGTTCTGATAATGATTCAGTTAGAGCATGGAATGTAACAGATGCAGGTTTAACAGTATTACCACAGTATTCAAGAATCAACGGTACAAATGTTGAATTCGTAGTATCAGGTGCTGCTAACCAAGCGTTCTCAGGTACAACAGTTACTTACCTAAAAGGACCAGATAACTTGAATGATAGAGGTGACTTTGAAGATTCAATCCCAGCTGCTGGTGTTTCTACACAAGCAATTCCTGAAATTAATGTTCAATTAAGATCTGAAACAGTTGCTGCTAAAACACGTAAATTGAAAGCACAATGGACTCCTGAGTTCGCTCAAGACTTGAATGCTTACCACTCAATTGACGCTGAAGCAGAATTAACTTCTATCTTAAGTGAGTATATTTCAATGGAAATTGATCTTGAAATCTTAGATATGTTAATCAAGAATGCTGACACAATTGAAGGTTGGAGTGCTAAAGTTGCACAAGATGTAACAGTATCTAACAATACTACAGCTGGTGGTTCTACTGCAATCACTTATACTTCAAATGCTAACACATCAGGTGTATATTACACTAAAATGTCTTGGTTCCAAACTTTAGGTGTTAAATTACAGAAAGTATCTAACCTAATTCACCAGAAAACTTTAAGAGGTGGCGCTAATTTCTTAGTTGTTTCTCCAAAAGTTTCTACTATTCTAGAATCAATCCCAGGATTTGCTGCTGACTCTGCTGGAGACGCTACCAAATACAACATGGGTGTTCAGAAAATTGGTGCTATCAATAACAGATACTCAGTTTACAAAAACCCTTACATGACTGAAAACGTTATCTTAATGGGTTATAAAGGATCTCAATTCCTTGAAACTGGTGCTGTATTTGCTCCATACATTCCATTAATCATGACTCCATTAGTATACGATCCAGTATCATTTACTCCACGTAAAGGTATTATGACTCGTTACGCTAAGAAAATGGTAAGACCTGATTTCTATGGTAAAGTAATTATCTCTGACTTGAACGAACTGTAATAGTTAGTTTAATATATTTTGAAAGAGAGCCGCAATAGCGGCTCTTTTTTTTATATGTATAATAAATGTTACATTTATGACTAAGCAAAACACAGACAAAAATCCACCAAAAGGTTCTATAAGATTTTCATTAACACTTTCTGAAGAACAAAAAGCAGCTAAACAAGCAATTTTACACCACCCCTACAATTTTATTGTTGGTAAAGCAGGTAGTGGTAAAACATTATTAGCTTGCCAAGTAGCATTAGATATGTTTTTTAAAAGACAGATAAATAAAATCATAATAACTAGACCTACAGTATCAACTGAAGATAATGGTTTTTTACCAGGTTCTGAAAAAGAAAAAATGGAACCATGGATAGTACCTATCAAATCTAATATGAGAAAAGTATACAATAAACCACTTATATTAGATAAAATGGAAAAAGAAGAAAATATAGAATTAGTTTCTTTAGCCCATTTTAGAGGAAGAACATTTGAAAATAGTGTTGTAATAGTAGACGAATTCCAAAATCTAACCCGTTCACAATTTAGAATGGCTTTAGGTAGATTAGGAAAAGGATCAACAATGATATTTTGTGGAGATAATCAACAGATTGATCTTAAAGATAAAAATTACTCAGCTATTCACGATTTACCTAAAATAGATGATTCACAATATGTCTATAAACGTGTTTTACAGGATAACCATCGTCACGTAGCAATAGATGAAGTATTTGAAATGTTAAACGGAATGTAAATCTTCCATACCTTTTTCATATTTATAATAGAACAACCAAATTCTATTAAAAATGGCAAATATACCTATCTGGCCTGGCTCAAGTAGTTTTTTCCCAGGTGATACACCTTTTGGATTTTATGATTATGATAATGATTTCCAATCAGATGCTCCACAAATAGCAGACTGGTGTGCTAAACGTTTAGGATATCCATTAGTAGACGTTGAGCTACAACCAATTAATTTTTTCACAGCGTTTGAAGAAGCAACTAATGAATATGGTGCCCAGTTATACAATTTCCAAATAATAAATAATTTCCATTCTTTAGAGGGAAATACAACAGGCTCAAACTATAATAATAAATTAGTTACACCTAATCTAGGTTCTACTATTAATATTTCAGATCAATATGGTAATGAAACAATAGGTGGTGGCGGTGATTATAAAGTAGAATCAGGATCATTATCTGTAAAAACAGGAACCCAAAGATATGACTTATTATCTAATGTTTCTTCATCAATAAGTGGTTCAGAATCTGTTTATATAAAGAAAGTATACCATTACCAACCAGCAGCTATCAATAGATATTTTGATCCATATGCTGGTACAGGCACAGGAATACAATCATTAATGCAAACATTTGGGTTTGGTAATATGTCACCAGGGGTAAACTTTATGTTAATGCCTATGTTCTTTGATGCTTTAAAAATACAAGCAATTGAATTAAATGATATGATTAGAAAATCAGGATATCATTTTGAAGTTACAAACAATAGATATTTAAAACTGTTCCCCATACCCACAAGTGATTATACTTTACATTTTGAATATGTTTTAAAATCAACAGCTAATAACCCAGTTAAGAACCCAGCAACTAATTTAATAACAGACATATCAAATGTACCTTATACTAATCCAACTTACCAGTACATTAACCAACCTGGTAGACAATGGATTAGAAGATATACTTTAGCATTAGTTAAAGAAATGTTAGGTGGTATTAGAGGTAAATACCAATCAGTACCAATTCCTGGTTCTGAAACAACCCTAGATTATGCCCGATTGTTAAGTGAAGCATCAGCAGAAAAAATAGCTCTAATAGAAGAATTAAAAGAATTATTAGGCGAAACTACAAGACTAAAACAACTTGAAAGACAAAACCAAGAGGCACAACAAACACAAGAAACTTTTTATAAAGTTCCTTACCCCATTTATATAGGATAATGATGAAATTAACAAATATATTAAGTGAAGTATTAAATACTTTTACTGTTGAATGTGAAATTCTAACAGATAGAAAATTTAATATTACAGATGTATTAAATGAAATTAGAGCTTTGCGAAAAGTAACTATTGTAAATAACATTACACCAGAAGAATATCCACAAAGAGATAAGATTGAATATACAAAAGTAAAAATTAAATTTGTTACTAGAGAAGATCCAAAACAAGACATAGCTAAATTTAGAGAAGATATGTTAACCTCTGACTTATCTAAAACAGATTTAAGAATACCTGGTGTAAAATCAGTAAAATTTAAAGAAGAAACTTTAAAAAGACTATAATGGCATTATTCGGAAAAAGTAGAGACATAAACTTATTTCACACAATAAATAGCGAGCTTCTAAAGGATATAATCCAAACAGAAGTTGCATATTATAAATTTGCTTTAGAACAAACTACTGTGAATGTTTATGGCGAAGCACCGGGTAAAAATTATTATGAACCGTTGAAAATAGCGTGTTTAATCGACAGACAAGACCAAGCTTGGTCGTCTGATGCTTTTGGATCTGACGTTAATCAATCCATTAATTTTCGTTTTTTAAAGAACGAACTTAAAACGATAAATTTACTACCTGAAGTAGGAGATTTATTGCTTTTTAGAAATAATTTTTATGAAGTAGACACAAGAATTGAAAATCAACTTATAATGGGTAGGGACCCAGATTATTCTATGGCAACAGAAACAAACGACTTTGGTGATAGTTTTTCAATTACTATTAATACACATATTTCAAGAGTAGAAAAATTAAACCTAATACCATTAAGAGAAGGAAAATACCCTACAACTATAAAATTAGATGGTGGAACAGCAAACGGAGTAGATTGTTAATAAGATAATATGGCAGATAATAAACAAATAGACCCAAGAAGACCAATCCCCTCAAGTGGATATGATCGTTTGCGTAATAATATCACCCCTACAGTTAATGGTATTAATCCACCAGAAACAAGACCAAATGTAAATAGGGGCACAATAACTTCTCGTAAAGACGACACAGTACAAGATGTTTCTATAGGTTTACAAGACCATGATGAAGCAATAATGTATTATTTTAATAATGTTATTAAACCATCTGTTATAATAAATGGAAATAGAACAAATGTACCTATAATGTATGGTGCCCCTGAAAGATGGAAATCAGTTCAAAAAGATGGATATTTTAGAGATAAAGAAGGTAAACTTCAAGTTCCTCTTATCATGTTTAAAAGAGATAGTGTTGAGAAAAGAAGAGATTTGGGTAATAAATTAGATGGAAATAATCCTCAATTACATTATTCATTTCAAGAAAAATACACAAAAAGAAACCAATACGATAATTTTTCTGTATTGCAAAACAGAATCCCCCAAAGAGAACACCATGCTGTAGTGGTTCCTGATTTTATTAAATTAACTTATACTTGTACTATATGGTGCGACTATGTAGCTCAAATGAATAAATTAATTGAAATGATTAATTTCACCTCTGATTCATATTGGGGTGATGCTGAAAAATTTAAATTTAATGCTAAAATAGATACTTTTAGCAATACAACAGAAGTACAACAAGGAGATAATAGAATTGTAAAATCAGATTTTGGTTTAACTCTTCAGGGATATTTAGTACCTGACAGCATAAATAAAGAATTAGCCCAAAAACCACCAAAATTCTATAGCAAATCAACTGTAGTATTTAATGGAGAAACAACTGTCGATGCTACTGGAGAACAATTAACAAGAGAACAAATAAGAGAATCATCTAAGGAACAAAATATAGAGCAAGAAACAGATGGTGTTGGTTACCAAACACTTGGAATAAACAATCAAATAGGATAAAATGGCAAAACAAAACAGAACAGTATTAAAAACATATTTTGAATCAGGTGATATACCCAATCAATCACAGTATTCTGATTTAATAGATTCAAATTTAAATTTATCTGAAAATAATACAGGAAATATTAATCTAACAGGTAATATAACAGCCTCAGGTAATATAAGTGCATCTGGAACAATTTTTGCTGATAATTTTCAATCAACCGGGGGTGATGTAGCAGGGATTTCATTTACAGATGATCTTAATCTAACAGGTAACATAACTGCTTCAGGCAATATAAGTGCAAGTGGAATAGTTTATGGGTCTCAAGGTCGTTTTCCTTCAAGAGTAATAACTGATCAGATATATGCATTTACAGGAACGGCATTAACAATCCCTGATAATATTAATTTAGGTGGTCATTTAACAGCCTCAGGTAATATAAGTGCAAGTGGTGACATTATAACACCAAAGCTTAATGTCATTACTGTTGGATCACCAACTGCTGATGGATATTACATAAATAATGGGCAAATCATATCAGGTTCCGTAGCAGGGACATTAGAGTTTGGGGATTTTGATAGTGATGGTACTAGAATTAAAATCACAGATACTTCTAATACGATTGAGTTATCAACTGATAATCCAAATGCTGTTAGAGTTTCTGTTGATGGTCAAATAATATCCACAGGTAATATAAGCTCAAGTGGGACAATCACAGGTCAAAATATAATATTAGGTAGTGGTGGACAAATTAATGCTAAAGACACTAGTGGAAATAATGAATTAGTCCTATTTAATAATACAGACACATTTTTAGGATTTGGGGATACAGACCAAGAATTAAGAATTCAAGGAAGCTCAGTAAGAATAATTTCTTCTTTTACCTCATCACAAGATGCATTATTTACAAACGATGTAACTTTCGAACAAAACATAACAGCAAGTGGGGATATTATAGCTAGTGACCTAATTTTAACATCTCCTAATGGAAGTAAATTTAAAATCACAGTAAATAATTCAGGACATCTATCATTAACAGGTAGCGCAGTATAAAATATATAAATTATGGCAGCAGGAAAATACAGCTTTATTATAGAACAAGGAGCAACAACAGACTTTGAAATAATATGGACAGATGCAGAAGGTAGCAGATCCGACTTAACAGGATACCATGCTCGAATGCAAATTAGATCTGATTATGGTGCAAATAGTACCTTATATGCTTCTTTATCATCATCTTTAAAAGCTGATGGAACTGGTTTAAATTTATCAGGTTCATTAGGAAATAACCCACTTTCTTCAGGTAGTATAGGAATATTTATTTCAGCTGCTTCCTCTTCAGCTTTTAATTTTAATGAAGCAAAGTACGATTTAGAAGTAGTAAGTGGTAGTTATGTTACTAGATTATTAGAAGGAAGAATCAAACTTAGTAAAGAGGTAACAATCTAAAAATGGCTACAAACTTAAGCATATCAAAAACCAAAACAGAAGTATCTTCTAAAAATAATACTATTACTGTAACCAATAATAACACAGGGAATACAGTAAATGTAAAAGGAGAAATAACCTCAGTAGTAGAAATAGCTACAAGGGGTCTTAATGGTATTGACGGTATTAATGGTATTGATGGGGTAGATTCTATATCAGCAGAATTAACAAGAGAAGGTCATATTCTACCTTTAAGTTCCTCCGGTGATATTATATCGTTTGCAGGAGCCAACACTACAATGAGAGTATTTGAAGGACAAACAGACAAAACTTCAAATTACACTTTTACTAGAACATCAGATTCACATATCACTACAACTATATCTTCAAATACAGTAACAGTTACTAACACTACAACACCCTATAGTGGTTCTATAACTATAACTGCTACTAGTTCAAGTATATCCTTAGATAAAATAATGTCCCTTAGTGTAGCTAGGCAAGGTGATGATGGGGCTGACGGAGCTGATGGGGCTGACGGAGCTGATGGGTCTGGAGTAATTGATGGGATTCTAAATGGAGGTTTTTTCTAAGATTAATTTTTCTTATTATATTTATTACCAGAAAAACATCTAAATATTTTAAATTAGAAGGATAGGCATTTTAATTTAATTAGGTGTTTTATAACATATATAAACTTAACGTTTGTGGCCAATAAAATAATCAATAAATTTAAAGAACCCAAATTTACGGAGTTCTCACGGAAAGATCTTGTAGTAGATATTAAAAATGGTGCTCTTTACTACAAATCAAATCTGGGTGTTCACAGGATAACCAGCCAGTTAACATCAGATACATTCGGTTCTGAAGACATTATAAATGTCTACCAAAATTTTGTCACAACATTCCACCAAACAGGTCAAAGAACGGGAGATTCAACCATAACGGGTAATTTAACAATTACACAAGATAATATAATTTTTGGAGATATATCCTTCAATAGTGTAACCCCTCGATCAGGTACAGATGTTCCTATTCATTCAAACATATATTCAGAATTTACAGGATCTGTAGGTTTTACAGGTTCTTTTACAGCTTCAAATGGTTCAACCCTTTTAACAGGTAGTAATACACTTTTTTCTTCTTCCTTTGAAGATAATGATTTTTTGATTATAACTTCTGGATCATATTCACAAAGTTTTACAATAGCTAAAGTCCATAGTGATACCAGTATGAGTTTAAATACAACTTGGTCTGGTAATAGTATTTCTAGTTCATATAGCGGTTATACAAACACGGGTCCAATTACACTTTCTACTGACCCTGACCTTTTAGTGGTTAAATCATCAAATAATATAAATAGATTAGTTTTAGATAAAAGAGGTAACCTAAGTATTTCAGGAGTAATACCTGATAATATTGATACTTTTATAGATTATAGATATGTAAGCGCCCCCACAGGATCTATTACAGCATCTTTTGGCTCTACTTTAATAACAGGTAGTGGCACTGTTTTTCAAAGTGTATTTGGGCTAAATGAGCTTATAAAGATAACCTCAGGATCTTACTCCCAAACATTTAGAATATCTAAAGTCCACAGTAATACTAGTATGAGCTTAGATAGCCAATGGTTAGGGGGTGGTTCAGGTTCAATACTTTCAATGTCCTTTACAGGATCAGGAACCGTTAATGATTTTCAAGAATCATCCTCACTCTTATTTTTTAAAGATCCTGATCTTTTTAAAGTTAAAGCATCTGATGGAAAAATAGAATTAAATGTAAACAGTAGAGGTGATTTAGATATAGATGGTAGATTATACGCAGATTTAACTTCAGCTACTAGTGATAGAGTAGTTTATTATAATACTACCACTGATCAACTTACACATGGTAGTATTAGTAGTTTAGGAGATCAATTATCAAGCTCAGGCTATCTTGGGGGTGCAAGTGGGAGTGGTCTTACCCAAAACGACACTTTTAAATTTACAGGTCAAAGATCAGGTTCTTCATCGATAACTGGATCCTTAATTTTAAGTGGTAGTGATATAAATTTAAACGTACTAGGTGATATAACTTCTTCTCAAAATATATTAGTAGAAGGTGATGCTACTATACTAGGTACAATTACCGCCCAAGAATTTCACACTGAATTTGTCTCAGCTTCCATAATTTATGAAAGTGGTTCAACTAAATTTGGCGACACACAAGATGATAACCACGATTTTACAGGTTCTTTAAATTTATCAGGTAGTGTAAATATACAAGGTAGTGGTAATATAACAGCCTCTGGCGATATAAGTGCAAGTGGAGATTTATTTGGTCAAAGTCTAACAGTAAACCATTTAACAGCAAGTATTGTAAGCGCAAGCGTTAGAGTTATAACAAACAATATAACAGCTTCAGGTAATATAAGTGCAAGTGGAAATGAGTATATTTTTGGTAATACACAAATATTAAATGGTAATATAACAGCCTCAGGTGATGTGAGTGCAAGTGGAGATGTAATAACTTCTAATGTATTTTTACCAGGGGGTGGTGTAATATCTTTTGATGATTCCCTAGACGGCACTGATCAATTTATAACAGGTACTGATTCTAATCTTACTATAGATGGTGATCTTAAAATCAAACTTAGAGCAGATACAGCCATTGAAGTTCAAGATACCTCAAATAATGTTTCTGTTGAAATTACCCCCGAGGGTGGTCATATAAGTGCAAGTGGGGATATAACAGCAAGTGGGGATATATACTCATCCAACGTATATATGCCCTCGGGATCTAAAATATATTTTGATATAGCAGATGCAGCAGACCAATACATTGGAATGATAAATGCAAATGATCTAGAAATTTATGGTGATCAGCGTATTGAAATAAGAGCAGCCCAAGAAACCCATTTTGTTAAAGCTGACGGTACTCCTAAAGTAACAATTGATAATCTAGATGGCAGTATAAGCGCAAGCGGTAAAATAAATGCCAGCTCGTCTATAGTTCCTTTATTAGATAATATAGTTGTACAAAATTTAACAACAGGAGAATTTAACACATACACTAATCCCGGTTTAATTTCTTCATCAGCCCAGATAGGAACTGACATTTCAGGTGCATTTACCTCAACTAGCGCCTCAATAGCTGCAGATATAGCTGCAAACTCTGCTTCTATAGCTACTTTAACAGAAGGTAATACTGATAATTTAGGTAATCATACAGCCACTCAAGATCTCAATATGAGTGGATTTAATATAGATGCTGCCCAACATATAACAGCTTCAGGCAATATAAGTGCAAGTGGATTATTATTCGCTTCATCTTCAGTAGGAAACTATTCAGATGTTGTAGTACAAGATTTAACTACAGGTAGATTTTATACTACTTCTTCTGCGGCATTAACCACAACATTACCTAGTGGGTTACTTTCTTCTTCAGCTCAAATTGCCTCTGATATTTCGGGTGCTATAGATGCTGCAACAGGATCCCTATTAAGTAATACTACTTTTATAAGTTCATCCCAACAAATCACAGAACTTGGTTTTTCTCAAACAACAGGAACAGTAGAAAGTGTAACTAGTGGGGACGTTAATACAATATCTATAGGAGGAACAGCAGTAGACCCCACAGTATCAGCCAATACATCAGCGGTAATAAACGGAAGTACTAATTTAGCAACAGGAGATCAAATATTTGATTTTGTAACTGGTCAAGGATATTTTGTAGGTACATCCGCAGATATTTCAGGTGCAATTGATGCCGCTACAAGTTCTTTAAGTGCATCTTTAGCAACTAGCATAACAAATGTATCTGCAGACACATTTAAATCAACAGGACAAAGAAATGGTGATTCAGTTATAACTGGTTCTTTATTTTTAAGTGGTAGTAGTGGTCATTTAACAGCTTCGGGAGATATAAGTGCAAGTGGTAAAATGTTTGGGGGGTTAACGTTGCAAACACAAGCTAACGTAGTATTTTATGATACAACAACTGGAGAATTAACACAAGATTCCTCAGTAAAACTACTTAATACAACAGGAGTGGTTTCTTCTTCTGCTCAAATCCTTTCGGGGTCAGGGATATTTTCTAGTTCTGCTCAGTTTGAAACAGATATTTCAGGAGCTATCAACGCTGCTACTAGTTCAATTTTAAATGATTATGGGTTATTAAGTAGTTCAGCTCAAATATTTTCAGGATCTGGATTACTTTCTTCTTCAGCTCAAATTGAGTCAGATATCTCAGGTGCATTTACTTCAACAAGTGCTTCAATAGCTACGGACATTACTACAAATACAAATAATATAAGTACTTTAACCAGTGCAACAGGTTCATACGCATTAGAAGCAAATATATCAGGCGCATTTACTTCAACAAGTGCTTCAATAGCAACAGATATAGCTGCAAATTCAGCCTCCATAGCAGATCTAACTTCAGCAACAGGTTCATACGCACTAGAAGCAAACATTTCGGGTGCATTCACATCAACTAGTGCCTCAATAGCTACAGACATTACTATAAATTCATCGTCTATAGCTATAAACACAACTAACATTAACACTTTAACTAGTGCAACGGGCTCGTATGCACTAGAGGCAAATATTTCAGGTGCATTCACATCAACTAGTGCTTCAATAGCTACGGATATTACTACAAACTCAGCCTCTATAGCTATAAACATAAATAACATTAACACTTTGACTAATGCAACAGGTTCATATGCACTAGAGGCAAATATTTCAGGCGCATTTACTTCAACTAGTGCCTCAATAGCTACGGACATTACTACAAACTCAGCCTCCATAGCAGATCTAACTTCAGCAACAGGTTCATTCTTACTAAACACAACAGACACTTTAGATGGAGACTTAACAGTAACAGGTACAATTACCGCCCAAGAATTTCACACAGAATTTGTCTCAGCTTCAATAATATACCAAAGTGGTTCTACTAAATTTGGAGACACACAAGATGATAGTCATAATTTCACAGGCTCTTTAAATTTATCGGGTAGTGTAAATATACAAGGCAGTGGTAATATAACAGCCTCAGGTAATATAAGTGCAAGTGGGGGAACAATCACAGCAAATAATATAAATTTAGATGGTCATGTAATTGCGGGGGGTGCTGTAAGTGCAAGTTTACAATTATATGGTAATGAAGCCATAATAGCAGGTAATATAAGTGCTACTGGTAATATAAGTTCAAGTGGAAATATGCTAGCTTCAAATGTATATTTACCGGGAGATGGAAGAATATCATTTGATGATGACTCAACTAATGATCAGTATATAACAGGAACCGATAGTGCTATAACTATTGTTGGTGATAATAGAAATAATATAAGAGCCACAACAGAAACTAGATTCCAAACTC
>Ga0208303_1000773_pt1 | contig 13146 bp, 9 predicted proteins | sample CB_VirMetaG_2_FD_184537 | JGI IMG/M metagenome (GOLD analysis project Ga0208303, IMG submission 184537) | Freshwater to marine saline gradient viral communities from Chesapeake Bay - CB_1504_2 Viral MetaG (SPAdes) (version 4) | ecosystem: Environmental > Aquatic > Marine > Coastal | place: USA... | reverse complement strand
AAAAGGTTTGAACTACAGTTTTTTCATATGTAGTGCTTTCGATGTCCTGATTGCGGACTTTCATGTCGGTTACTTTCCAAGTGTATGTGATAGCCATTTTTATATTTCCTCAATCGTTGACGCTTTACTTTCTTTTGTCATTTGATATACCTTTTTATTAGAGTTTAGTCGGCCAGTCTTCTTCTGTAAGATACGGAAAGTTTGCATGGTCTGTTATGTCCCGCAGAGATTGACGGTATGTCGCCCAGTTTGAATCTAGCGCTATCCCTGTTTCTGCGGAGCGGATGACCATCCAGTCTGACTCTTTTAGTTTGGCATCACGTGAAGTTCTGACACCGTCCGCAGCTTCTGCATCTAAACGGGCTTGGTATTCCGCCTCCTGCTCTGCCTTGGTGTGCGTTACGCCTTCGTCATCGGTGTACTCAGAAAACATACTGACCACAGCCCACGCCTGCACCCAGTTGCCGTTAGCGTCCTGTGTAGCGCCGTTACGGACGGCCTGTGTGTAGCCTGTTACTTCGGGCTTAGGAGCTGCGAGTACAGGGTCTATGCCAAGCGCAGTGCAGACGTTAGCGTCCCATACTTTAGGCAGTGAAGTGTTGCTGTGCATTCTGCGGACTTCGCCTTGAGTTTTGACTTCGCTAGTTGATTGAATACGATATTCCATAATGATTCCTATGCTATTGCTAAGAAGATGTAAGTGCCGCCACTGGCGTTAAGACCAGCAGGAGCAGATGATGTTACAGTAAAGCCACTTGATAGCGGGTCAATGTAGTCCGTAGACGTTACCTCTGCGGGTGTGGAGTTCAGTGAGAGATACGGGTCGTTACCTGCAACAATACCTCTTGCGCTGTCCCAAACGTACCAATCGCCAGTAGAGTCTGTACGCTTAATCAGGATGAATCTAGCACCTGCCGAGAATCCACAATCTACGTTTAGAGCTGCACCTGTGCCTGTGTAGCTACCTACTTTTGAGACTCCTGCTAGTGTGGCGAATAGGTAGGATATATATGTTTGACCAGACGTATTAGGTTCACCATTATTGCCTGTAGTCCAATAAGCGGCTGTTTGAGTAGCAGCTCCGTCAAACCGCTGAAAGCCTCCATAACCATCCGTAGAGTTTAAAGCTACATTAGAAGCCCAATTTCCATCATCAGGAAGGCTGCTATGCCATGTTTCCCAATAGGTATTAGAGGCGCTTCTGCATTTAACGATAATCATTTCCGGAGCAGAGCCAAGGTTATGAGTAATCTGACGACTAGCAGTCCCATCACCAGTATAAGCCACCATATCAAAAAAGCCTGTGGCGCGTTTGAACATGGAGTAAACATACGTCCTTGGACTAAAGTTTATTGTTCCAGCGCCTTGATCTGGGCCTAAATCAAAACCGTCGTTATAATCAAAACCTGCTAAACCAATCGCTGACTGTGTCTCCGTTGTTTCTGCCGCCGTAGTGCTCGTTTGCAGTCTTTTGGCATGACCCCTTAACCTGTCGTATATTGATTTATTGGCAACGTTACTCCGGCAAAGACTTAAAATCATATCAACAGTAATGCCTGTTGTAATTATTGGATACGCAGAGTCTCCTGTTCTAGTTAGCAACTCAAAAACCTCAGTCCCAGACTCAGGAGTCTTCATTGGTCTGCGGAGGGCCATGTAGATGTAGTTTTCCCCGCTTGCATTGAAAGACGTCCCTGCGTTGTTAATGCAAACCCCCGTGGATGTTGCGTTAATTCCAAATCCGCCACTACCTCCTGATGCACTAGAATTTGCCAATAAATATTCTTCAATGCCGCCAACGGCTGTCATGCCTCGCATAACATCAAACATAAACCAGTCCTGTGTGCGGTCAGCAGCCTTAAGCATTATCCACTGCGGCTCAAATCCTAGAGTCACATCGTTTCCGGCAGCTCCAGTACCAGTATAACTCCCACACTTAATAATACTCTCGTCTTCATCGTCTCCAAAGCCTCCTGCGTCTGAGGCGAATAGGTAGGCTACATAAGTTGTCCCAGAATTATTTACTAAGCCGGAACTACCTACAGTAAATACAGTGCTTGTAGGAGCAGTGCTATTCCAGACGGTTGGGGCTGATACTTCTGCACTGGTACTGTTTAACCATATGCTGTAAGCAGCCGATGTAAGTCCGTTGTGATAAACTTGCCAATTATTAGCCCCAAGGCTTTTAACTATAACACAACCCGGAACGCTCTCAAGATTATGACTAACAGTTCTACCAGCAGTCCCATTTCCTGTATAAGTCACAACATCAAAAAAGTTTTTAGCCTTGCGGAAAGACCATGAAACTGCTTTTTGGCCAGAAGTGTTATACCCAGTATAGGTATCAAGTAGAGTAAATCCATTATTATTGAACGTAACTCCGAAAACGCCAGTGAAATCTAGCTCCGTATCAGCGGTATTAGAGTATAAAAATTTTCCCCCACCTCTTTCAGTATCTAGCAAAACGTTGTTAGTTCCACTATTAGTTCTATTTTTTAACCAAACAAGCCCACCGTCGCCAGAAAAATCAATTCCGTTGGTGATGGTTTGCGTAGAGCTGTTACCAGTATACAAATAAGTTGAAAAGACATCATCAACGTACAGAGACCCACCGCCTGCATTACCTGCTGCTGCGATTAATTTTTTAGCCAACATGATTAAGCTCCATGTCCTACATACGCTCCATACAGGGTTGTACTTATTTTCCAGAACACAAGGACATCCAGAGTGCCATTGAGTGTAGGCGCTACGTTTCCGCCGGAAGTAATCCACGTTATAGTCGGCCAAGTAACCGTGTATGTCGCACCGCCGCTTAAACGCAGTGTCATTGACTCGCCACTATCGACAGAATCTGTAAAAGTAGTATTTGTGGTTAGGGTCTTATACTGAATAGCACCGAGGTTAGGGTTTAATACAGTGCTTGTAGCCCAAGTACCTTCATCTACATTTTTACAAATAACCGTACCTACAAAGTTAGCTGATACCGTGGTACTGCTTGGGTCTATATAGTAAGCAGTGTTGTTGGAATCATAGAATATCGGCGCACGGGAAGAGCCAAGCGCAAGGGTGTAAGAAGTGTAGACTCTAAATTCGTCGTTTCCACCCGCACTGAAGCCTATCCTATCAGTACTCTGAAGGTACATTCCTGTGTTTAAGTCGGTACTCCAAGTAAACGAAGGACTCGCAAGACTGCTAGATGTCGCGTATAACCTAGAAGCCGTTGCTGTTCCAGTAAAAGTAGATGTGGTTCCAGTTAAACCACCAGTAAGAGTACCGCCAGCTAAAGGCAGTTTAGTGTCGTCTGCTACGGTGATATTAGCGCTACCGTCAAAGCTAACGCCGTTGATTGTGCGAGCAGTTGCGAGCGTAGTGGCAGTAGCAGCGTTACCTGTTGTAGACGAAGAAGTAGTGGCATTACCACTAAGAGCCGCAGTTATAGTGCCCGCTGAGAAGTTACCAGAGGCATCTCGTGCTACAACTTTTGACGCTGTGTTTGCAGAGGTAGCGTCTACAGCCCACGTAGTAGCCGCAGAGCCGTTGAAGTTGGAACCCGTAAGGTAAGTGCCGCGAGTCAGTGTATTTGGTGTGTTGGCTGTTACCGTGATGTTGGCACTACCGTTGAATGAAACACCGTTGATTGTGCGAGCAGTTGCGAGCGTAGTGGCAGTAGTTGCGTTGCCGGATAGGGCGCCGGAGAATGTTGTCGCTGTGGCCGTTCCGGTGATTGTTACGCCAGCGCTAGTTGTAGCGAGCTTTACGGCAGCGGAATAATATAAATTTACCCCCGCAGCTTCAGTCATCAAAATATGCCACTGGTTATCTTCGTCGTTATAAATGCCAGCAGATTCTCCATCAGTCATGAAAGACCATCGGCCTTCGTTTGAGGAGTTACGTATTTGTAAACCTCCGTAACCTGATGTAGTAGAAGAAATCTGTAGCAAATCAGCGCGTTCTGTAGATTCAGAAAGAACAACTCCCGCACCAAGGGTTAAGCTACCAGAAATAGTACCGCCAGAAAGGTTTAATTTTGCATCAAGCGCAGTCTGTAACCCATCTACATTGCTAATAATGTGATTATGGCTATCATCAGCAACAGCCACCGTCAACGTAGCATTACCTAAATTAGTAAACGTAGCAGAACCAGTGGCATCACCAGCTAGCGTGAGAGTTGGATCGGCAGTTGCAGTTGTGGTAATACTTACATTACCAAGGTTGGTCATTGTTCCTGAACCAGTAACTGCTCCAGTAAGGGTAATTATTGGGTCTGACGTAGCCGTGGTTGCAATGCTAACATTGCCAAGGTTTGTCATAGTGCCAGTACCAGTCACAGCGCCAGTTAATGTAATAACAGGATCGCTAGTATGAGCGGCTGTAATTGTAATATTAGAACTACCATCAAAGGATGCTGACCCTGAAAGAACTCCTCCGAGCGCAATAGTACGAGAAGTCTGGAGTGTAGTAGCAGTAGTAGCGTTACCTGAAAGCGCGCCAGAGAATGTAGTGGCAAGTACGCTACCATCAACCTGAAGTAAATTCGTTCCGTCATCTGTTGCAGTACCAAGCAATACGTTTCCGCCGAACTCAGCTAGACGTATAGTACCATCAGCATCTACTTCAATTGAAGGAATACCAGAAACATCATTAACAGAAAAAATTGTGCCTGTTAAATCGTTGGTAATTGAAAATAGTTGACCTGCAGAGCCTTCAAAGCTCAGTGTTCCACTGCTAGTAGGGTAAGTATAAAGAGTAATATCCTGAGCAGCCGTAGACGCATCAGCCCCAGAAAATACAATCTTTGGGTTATCTGACGACGAACTGATATTTGGAGTTATAACTATATTTTTATCTGAATCTGCCATACTTGTTCTCTAGCTGATTCCATAAAGGAATTATTTTTTTAGTTGCATACATTATAAAAAATTAGAGCTATTTTGTCAAGAAATATTTTTTAAACCCCGTATCTGGATTTAGTAGCGTTAAAGTTTTGTTTTATTGCATGCCCAGATAGCTGGTCTTGGTAGATTTTAAATTGATCAATCTTTCCATTCCAAGATCCGGTATCTCCACTATCATGACCTAATCCAATTCTTCCGTGTGTAGACGGAGAAGTACTTGGAAGAGCACTTATTGCTCTTGTGGCTACCTGGGATCCATTAATATATATATGTGAAGAACCTGCCGATTTCCATGTGCATGTAACAAGTGTCCATGTATTCAATGGAATATAACTTGAAGCGCTGGATAATGTTAGATCATTAGCACCCGCAGACGATGTTTGTCCAAGTCTAAAATACAAAGTTGATCCGCTACTATACATTCCAATCCAAAGCCAGTCTGTTGAATTGGCAGTAGCATTATCTCGGTTAACAAATATTCCGTTTGATCCACTGTAGCCTGTAGGATAAACCCAAGCAGATATAGTGCCTTCTAACTTATTAAAGTTTCCAGCTAACGGAACTCTTACTGACTGATCATCATCTCCGCCTGTAAATTCAAAGCCGTTAGTAGATCTTTTAACTTTACGGAGTCCTATAGCTCCTCTTGTTTCAGTAGCCTTAGCTCGAAGATTCCATCTGCCACCAATACCTTCTTTTATAAGTCTTTGGACAGGTACAGCAGTTCTTCTTCTAATTTCTACCTCAGGCACATCGACAACCTCGACTCTAGGATTCCAGAATTGTTGATTGGTAGTTGTATTAGTAGAATAATATAAATAAGAACGGTGATGTGATTTCACAGTTTCTGATTGCCAAACATAGTCTCGGCTAATGTTGCCTATTCTATTACCATCGACATCGTAAAAACCAGACTCTGGATGATTGCTTCCTGATCCAGATCCAGCGGGCCAAACATGGGCAACTAATAACTTCCATGTTCCAGCACTTGACCAACCACCTGACCAAAAATAGGGATTAGTTTGATTAACCGCTCCATTATCCCTTCTAGTTACACCTGAATTTCCCCCTGAAGAATTATACCCATGCAGACCAAAATACGTGCTACCATTGCCAATAGTATTTCTTCGAATCCAAACAGAGAAACGATACATTTTTGTATTATCTATAGTAAACTGACTTCCATTCCATCCACCATCTGCATTTGAATTTGCATCCTGATTGGATACATCCCATACAGTAGTCGTTGCTCCATATGGATTAACATCCAGTGTACGAGAATTTCCATCACCATTCTGGCCAAATCCAGTTGAACTTCCAGTTGTACCAGCAGTCCATCCTTCTACCCAATCAGACAAAAGGTTTAATTCTACCTGTCTTGATTTGGTTGATTTGGAGTCCATTGCAAAAAGTAGGTTAGACTCACCAATTAATTTTACGCCGGAATGTGCTGACATTACTCTGCCCCCCAAACTGAGGATAGCTTGAATTGCTCAAACTCTTCTTGTGTAAACAAATGAAATGCCATTGGTGGTTCTATCGAACTATATTCTATAGCCGCTAATGAAGATCCATCTGCATTATTACAGTCATATTCAACTATATTCCAATCGAGGTCAAGATCGATTCCTGTGATATCAGTCGTATCAACTATTGCTATCATATTCCATATCTCCCTCTGAGTGCGTTGAAGTTTTGTGCAACTTCTGCGGCAGATAATGCTCGGCTGTACACCGCGCCCAACGAAATATCACCATTCATATCATACCCAGTATACCCTCCACCAATTGCAGACCGCTGCCCGTTTGCACCGATCCCGCCGGAAGTAACAGTAGTCGCTACTGCGTTAATGTAAACTTGCCTAACTGAACTTGAACTTTGATACACCACGTTTACCCATGTAGCCGCCACTAAACTCTGGGTGGAGGAAACAACTGAATCATCCAAGCGGATATAGGGCTTTAGCGTAGTTTCCATGTAGCCAACTTCTAAATTGTCTAGCGTAGTTATTAGCGTCACTACTCTAGGGTTACTATCGCTATTTGGTTTCATCCAGACACTTATTGCCCAGTCCCCGGATAAGTCAGTTACGTTGTTTGGCAAAGAGGCGTAGTCGTTTGTACCATCAAAATCAATATATCCACCGTCCGCACTATTATACACAGGCCCATTAACTAGCGTCGCATCATTACCATTACCTGACAAATCAGTCCACGTAGTGCCAGTGCCTGGATAAGACTTGATATTACCCGCGTCTAGTAACAGGGCTAGGTTGTCAGTGACTATTTTAGGTGAGTGCGCGAGAGCCATTTAGGGTACCTCTATATCCTGAGATACCCACTCTTCAGTGCTGAGAATCTCTAAAATTTCTTCATACGTATACGGACCTTCTTTGTTGGTTATATTTCCAACACACTCAGGCATATTCCCATCCCATTTAACAAAGGTTTTTGTTTCATCTGCTGATTTGCGAACAGTATCCGCATCTGTCTCTAACACCTGTGCAAAGTCAATTGAATCAAGCTCGCTAACTGCAAAGACCATGTAGTTTCTGTTTTCGTAGTTCATATTCCGTATCTCCCTCTAGTAGCGTTAAAATTTTGTTGTACTTCTTCGGCTGATAAAGCACGGTTGTATATTGAGGTGTTTGATATATGTCCATCCCACATAAGCGCGCCAGGAGGCCATCCGGTGCGTCCTATAGCAAGCGGCTTTGACGCTAGCCCCCTGTCTCCCGTAAGAGTTCCTGAATAATTTACGACCCCGTTTATATAAATTTTTAACTCGCCTCCGTTTGCTCCAGTTGTAGTGATCCCAATGTTTTGCCAAACACCTAATTGCAGCGGTGACGACGATTCGGATATTTGTTCGGTGGTGGTACCACATATTGAATTACTAGAACTATCCCACATTTGAAAAACTGGGTACGAATTTGCTGCTAAAAATTGCCATTGATTTGCATTTGGAGAAGTAGTGTTTCTTTTATTGATAATCCAGTTTAAGTAAGTTCCACCAGATGAGCCGAGTGTTAGGTCTATAGGGTATACCCAACAAAAAACAGAAAACGCTAAGTTAGAGTCGTCACTAAATGAGCCTGTTATAGCGTTGTCATTGGTCCCATCAAAGACAATGGATCCGTTATCCTCACTACTATAGGTGGGACCATTTACAAGAGTCGCATCATTACCATTACCTGACAAATCAGTCCAAGCAGTTCCAGTGCCTGGGTAAGACTTGGGGTTAGCTGCATCTAAACACAGGACTAATCCGTCCGTGACTATTTTAGGACTATAATTGATTGCCATAATTAACCCTCATACTCCACTTCAAATCTTTCAACATCTTTACGCTCTGCAAACACAGTATAGAAGCAATTAATATTCTCTCCACCAACAGTAACTTTATTCTCCGCCACATCTTCGACCCAAAGTTCTTGACCTTTACCGATTGCAGTAAGGTTTACTGTAATACTGTCTTCATGGACTAAGCCTGTCCAGTAATCTGGTAGCTCGATAACATTATTATCTTTTAAGCGACCCCGCACATAGACACCATTCTCTGGACCTTCTAAAGATCCATAGCGCAGCTTCATATCAGGTTTTGTTGGGTGATCGATTACGAATGATTTGCTTGTTGCGGTTAAGGCACCAGTAATGTTTACGCCCGTATTTGTTGTCTCTAATTTTGCAGCGCCACCAAAATACAAAGTAACTTCGGCGTTATGGACGCAATTAACAAGCCAGTGATTGTCTACATCGTTGTAAATGCCTGTGTTATTGGCATTGTTATGCATAAACACAGCGCGACCGCCGATATTTAATCCTTCATAACCACCATGATCACCCCCGTCAATCTGAATAGAGCCAAAGCTACCAGTAACAGGTTGGAAGTAGCCGTTGCCTGTATCACCTAGACGAACGCCTGAAGCATTGACGGTTACTTCGGAGCTACCGGCTGTCTGAAGCGTTATGGTATTAGTGTCAAACAAGAGACGAGTGTCTGTGTCGCCTTCGTGGTAGAGCGAGCCTGCGAGGTAGATGTTGTCTACGGCGTTTAAGTTGCCGGTAATATCTAAACCACCCGAAAGCGTCCCTCCAGTTAGATTTAACTTAGAGTCTAATGCTGTTTGCAGCCCATCTACATTGCTAATAACATGATTATGACTATCATCAGCAACTGTCACTGTTAGTGTAGCGTTGCCAAGATTAGTAAATGTCGCAGAACCCGAAGCATCACCTGCAAGCGTCAGAGTTGGGTCAGCAGTTGCAGTGGTGGTAATTGATACGTTACCAAGGTTTGTCATAGTCCCAGAGCCAGTTACAGCTCCAGTTAATGTAATGACAGGATCAGAAGTAGCAGTAGTGGCTAAAGAGACGTTACCAGAACCGTCCATTGAAACCGAACCAGTGACAGCTCCCGTAAGGCTTAGAGTTCTAGCAGTTGTCCATTTATCAGCGTTAGGATGGTAGTCGTCATCAAACATTCTTGACCATGCTGACCAAGATGTATTGTATGCACGATTGTAAGTAGCACCATTTTGAAAATGCGTTGCTAGCTGTCCTGTAACATTTGCTCCATTACCATAGGTTAATACTGCATAATGCTCATTTGTGGGATTGGATGCGCTTGGATCATATCTATCTCCACCATTACTAATTGTGTTTATTGATCCGAGAGTTCTACCCGTTCTAAAATAGCCACTGCCTTCAACACCATCCAACAAATCTGCATCTAAGCCTGAACCTGTACCGTCTACAGTTTTAACCTTGGTTAGTACGTCAGCGGCAGTATAACTAGAGCTTGCTAGTTTTGCATCAAGCGCAGTCTGTAACCCATCTACATTGCTAATAACATGATTATGACTATCATCAGCAACCGTAACAGTAAGCGTAGCGTTGCCAAGATTAGTAAACGTGGCAGAGCCTGTAGCATCACCAGCTAATGTAAGAGTTGGGTCAGCGGTAGCAGTGGTGGCTATTGATACGTTGCCGCTGCCATCTATAGAAGTAGAACCAGTGACAGCTCCGGTAAGGCTTAGAGTTCTAGCAGTTGTCCATGTATCGGCGTTGGGGTGGTATCCGTCCGTGAAGACCCGATTGCTATTCTCATACAAAGTTTTTTGACTTACGTTTGAGCTAGTCCCGAATGTCATAGCAGAGTTATTGTTGTGAGTCCCCCCAACGCCAATCTGTACAGTGCCATTGTTGGTGACGTAGAAAGTGGATCTATTGCCTACAATGCCATAGCCACTAACTTTGATATTATCTGTTGCTGCGGCATTGTTGTTAGCGCCGACAGAGTTAATGATTAGATCACTACTCATAGTATCGCCAGACTTAGATACCTTGCCCGCAATAGAGTTTGTAACCGTAGTAGCAAAGTTCGGGTCATCGCCAAGAGCAGCAGCAAGTTCATTCAGCGTATCAAGAGTACCAGGTGCGCTGTCTACCAGATTGCTGATTGCAGTACCAACGTAAGACTGAGTTGCGTAAGACTGAGTACTATGATCGCCCCATCCGTAAGCTGTGTTCCAGTTTGTGGAAGTTCCACCGCTTGCAGTGACTATGCCTGATAGGTAGAGGTCTTTCCACTTAGCTGTAGAAGCGCCTAAGTCTTTAGTGCCATTAGCATTAGTTGACCCTCCTCCACTAACAGCCCATATAGCAGAAGAGCCAAACTTTATTCCTGTACTAGCACCAGTTACATATAAAGCAGTTGTATCATTACCAATACTACCTACGGTTGTGCCGTCTTTGCGGAGGTCTACAAGGTTGCCGTCTGTACTCATTCGGTTTACGAATAACGGCGTACCTTCCCATCTTGCAACTTGTATGTTGTCGTTTGCACCGTCAACCAAAGCACCAGCATGGGCTTGAGTAGACGAGTTGTACAAAGAATTGTGAGTAGTTCCTATTAGGAGCTTCCCTGACGTGTCAATTCGCGCACGTTCACCGGCATCCCCAGAAAACCAAATCCATGAGCTTGCAAGTTCTCTTATTGGCAAATATGTGTTTGTGCCATAGTTGTAAGACAAAATATCAATTTGGTTTGATACATTAGTTCCGGGACGAATAGTGTAGGATTCAGATGCTCCAGAATTAAAAACAGCTAGCCGAGCTGTACTGTCAGTGTGGTCTGCTCCTCGCCCAATATTGACGTTTCCAACGGAATTAATGCGCATACGTTCTGTAGAGCCAGTATCAAACGCAATTGAGCCAGTTGTTGGCCTACGGATGCCTTCCGAGTTCATCGCAACGCCAATGTTATTACTAAAGTAAAACCCTGCGGCTGTTACTTCACCGTCTGACATTAAAGTCACAGCATCGGATGCTTGCGCTGAAGTACCGCCTACTATTGCATTGCCACTGGCGTCAATACGCATACGTTCTGTGTTATTAGTTGCAATTATTATTGGATCATTCTCACGCTGAGTAATTCGTGCAGCATTAACATCATGACCTATAACAAAACCACCAAGCACTTGCGTGGTTTTAGAAGAGTTATTAAAGGCTAAGTATGTTTGAGTGCCCCCGTTTAATCTTAACACGTAACCGTTTGTTAGATAAGTAGATGGCTGTGTGCCAATACCAACATTGCCACTGGAGTCGATTCGCATGCGTTCTCCTCCGGCAGTAGAGACAGCCAGAGTGTCTGAAGCAGGTCGCCAAATACCTGTATTAGCATCGCCATTAAAAATCAAGGAAGGCGCAGCGGCGCTACCTACAGAGTCAATAGAAAGAAAAGATGTTCCGGCTCGTAATACTGTACCTACGCCGCCTGATTGAACCTCAAGAGGATAAGCGGGCGAACTAGTACCAATACCAACATTGCCACTGGAGTCTAGTGTTACAATGTCGCCAGTGTTATTTAAGTGCAGCCTATAGCTACCATCAGAAACGGCCCTAGTATACCAAGGTTGATTTGCGCCTTGAACAATACCAAACTGAAAATCTGAACCAGATAAAAACAGCCTCTCATTAGAGGCTGACCATTGCAACTTAGGCGTTGTTCCGGTGTCTTCGTAGAAGGAGATGTCGCCTGTAGAGCCAGTAATGGACATACGCTGAGTGCCATCAGTGTACATCTCAATATTAGAACCTCCATCAGAAGTGTCGTTGTCATAGTCTGCATGTAGCCGTAAATCTACTGAGCTTTTTATGGCATAACCTGAAGTTCCTTGCTGTTCAATGATAAGCTCTTGTGCACCGGTGCTGTTACCAAAACGCGCCAACTCTTCTGTAGCATCCGTTGTGCCTGAAACAGTCAGCCCATCCATTGTGGCTGTGCCAGTAACGTCTATGCCTGTGGAGGTTGTGGCGAGTTTGGCTGCGTTGTCGTAGTAAACTGTTGTCGCGCCAGCGTCTATACCAAGGAGATAGTTTTTAGTTCCTGCTGCGTTTTGCAAGGCAAGGTTTGTGCCTTGAATTCTGAGATTTCCTGTACCAGTATCAGTAATAAAACTTGCACTGCCATCATGAAAAATTTCTAAATCAGCACTATCACCAAAGGTAAGTTTTGCGTTGTCAGCAAAAGAAGAGACCCCGCCACCGCCGCCGCTACCAATTTCTACAATAGCTTCTGTGCCGTCGTCTTTTTTGATAAACATTTTGCCATCATAGGTATTGATAGCAACCTCTCCAAGGGATAGAGAGGCAGTAGAGGGTATAGCGGAAGGCGTAGCCGACCGCTTTAATTTGATAGTTTGTGCCATTTGGCTCTCCTAATATTGCGTATATACGCGGGAGGATGTAGGTATTCTAGAAGGTTCCGCCGTTAAGTTCAGTGATTTCTGTCTCAAAGTTATTTGAGTCTATCAGAACATAGAAATTTGTTCCGTTTCGTGTCACTTCCCACTTATCTGTAGTTTCGTTCCAGCGAAAGAATACGTTTGCTACAGTGCCTCGCTCAATCTCTAGGCCAGCATTTGCGGTAGGAGAACCAGTTTCACCACTATTAAGAAGAAGAATATTATCGCCAAGCTCTACAGTAGTAGAATTTACAGAAGTTACTGTACCGTTTACAGTAAGGTTTCCTCCTACGATAACATTGCCGGTAGTTTCTATAGTAGCAAAGTCTACATTTGAATTAGTTTCAACTGCTTGGCCAATGCTTACAACTCCAGAAGCAATTGATACACCCGTTCCGGCAGTAATATGCGCCTGTACTTCTGCTGCTGAAGGGCCAGTATAAGTAATAACGCCAGTAGAAGAATTGTACGATAAAGAACCGTCTCCACCTGCGTCAGTAACAC
>Ga0208303_1000769_pt1 | contig 13168 bp, 12 predicted proteins | sample CB_VirMetaG_2_FD_184537 | JGI IMG/M metagenome (GOLD analysis project Ga0208303, IMG submission 184537) | Freshwater to marine saline gradient viral communities from Chesapeake Bay - CB_1504_2 Viral MetaG (SPAdes) (version 4) | ecosystem: Environmental > Aquatic > Marine > Coastal | place: USA... | reverse complement strand
ATAAAGGGACTGATAAACAACACATCTGCCAAAAATCCATTACAGTAGATCAAGTATTTAAAGTTATTAAAGATCAATTAAAATGGTAAAATCTAACAAAACTTGTTATGTAATTAACTTTTATTTAGGCGATAGAAGAAATAAAATTACGGCTTATGAAAATGATAAACTTTGTTATTTAAAAAAACATATTGAATATTTAAGTGTTATCCCTCATAATTTATCTAAAATTGTATTTAATCTTAACTTAAGAGAAGAAGATTTTCATTATATTAGTGAAATTTGGAAAATTACTCCTAAAAGGTTAGGAACAGCAGATGTTTCTTTATCTATTAGGCCTAATAAAGGAATGAGTTATGGTGCTTGGAATGATGCCTTTAAAAAATATAAAACAGAATATGATTATTATATTTTTAATGAAGATGATTACTTTTTTATAGAACCTAATTGGGATCAATACTTAATTACTAAATATACAACCACAGAAAATTGTGGTTATTTATGTATGATGGTTAGAAATCCCGAATGGTGGAATTACTACAAAAAACATGCAGGTCATTCCTCAGGAATAGCTTCAACAGAAAATCTTTTAAAAGTTTATAATAAATACGGAGTTATACCCCATAATGACGTTCATACTAAATGGAAACACGGAGATGATCATAGTGAATACCAAAAAGGAGAAAATTCCCAATTAATTTTTTCATTTGCTTTTATTGAACTAGGAATGAACGTCCTAGATATTTCAGATGACTATAAATTAAATTTTAATATGACTGCTTCTAAAGATCCTGATATTTGGAAAATGTTTCATTGGAATGAAAAAGAACTTATTACTCCGGCATTTTTAATTTTTGAACCTTCTTATACTTGGTATATGTCAGGACATGATGAGTATCAATTTATCCCCAAAAATATTTACTCAACAGTAGAAGAAGCTTTAAAATGTTACGAAGATAAAATAAATCTAGAAACCTTAAGGTCTAATAAAAACTTATAATATTTATAACATGGAAAAAATTTACCTAACAGAAGAAGAAAAAAAAGAAATTGTAGAAATTCAAAACCAAGAGAACAATTACATGGTTCAATTAGGTCAATTAGAATATCAAATCCAATTACTTAAACTCCAAAAAATTACCATAAACGAAAATCTTAAACAGTTTGAGCAACGTAAAACTAAATTTGCTCAACAATTACAAGATAATTATGGTGAAGGTTCTATTGATGTAGAGACTGGAGAGTTTACAAAGACCAATTAAATTTTGAATTCTCTTCTAATATTTATAACAAAACATTAACCTCATAGGCAATGGCAGAAACATTAGTATCACCTGGCGTATTAGCAAGAGAAAACGACCAGTCATTTATCACACAGCAGCCTGTACAAGTAGGGGCTGCTATAGTTGGTCCAACCGTTAAAGGTCCCGTAGAAATACCTACTATCGTTACATCATATTCAGATTACCAAAATAGATTTGGTACTACATTTGAAAGTGGTAGTGATGAATATTCATTCATGACTAGTATCGCAGCATATAATTACTTCCAAAATGGTGGTAATACAATGTTAGTAACTAGAGTAGTATCAGGTTCATCAACTTGGGATTACGCTTCAGCAAATATTTCTTCTTCAGAAGGTAACCAAGTAGCATTTACAATTGAAGCACTTGATAAAGGAATTATCTTTAACAACTCAGCTTCATCCCCTCTTATCGATGGTGGTTCAGGCTCATTACATTCAGGTTCAAGTGATAATATTAGATGGGAAGTTGCTAATTCTTCTTCAGAAGATGGTAACTTTACTTTATTAATTAGACAAGGTAATGATAATGATAATAATAAAATTGTTTTAGAATCTTGGACTAACCTATCTTTAGATCCTAAAGCAGATAATTATGTTGCTCGTGTAATTGGTGATCAATATTACAGGTATAATAGTACAGAAAATTATATTGAAATTACAGGTTCATATGCTAATGCTTCTAGGTATGTAAGAGTAAGTAGTGTTAATGCTAAAACACCTGATTACTTTGATAATGCTGGTAACGCTAAATCAGAATATACAGGTTCTATTCCAGCAGTAGGTTCGGGTTCAGCTGGGGGTACCTTCTCAGGTGGTGTCGGTACTGTAATTAATGCCCAAGAACCTAATTCAATGTATCAATATATTGGGAATGATAATAATACCCAAGGTTTAGTAGGTACTGATTACGATAATATGTTAGATTTATTATCTAATCAAGATGATTACCAATTTAACTTATTAGTAACCCCAGGTTTATTAAATAGTACTCATACTTCTCAAGTAACTACAGCATTAAATAATACTCAAATGCGTGGTGATAGTATTTACATTATTGATCCTGTAGTATATGCTTCTGCTATTACGGCAGTTAATACACAAGCTAACTCAAGAAATAGTTCATACGGTGCTATGTACTGGCCATGGTTACAAACTATTGACCCAGATTTAGGTGATCAAGTATGGGTGCCAGCTTCGGCAATGATCCCTGGAGTTTACGCGTTTAATGACAATGCTTCTGAACCATGGTTCGCTCCGGCGGGTATTAATAGAGGTGGTTTAACTACGGTAATTCGCCCAGAAAGAAAATTATCTCAGGCAAACAGAGATAGTTTATATAGCAATAAAGTTAATCCAATCGCTTCATTCCCAGGTGTAGGAACAGTAGTATACGGACAAAAAACATTACAACGTCAAGCAAGTGCTTTAGACAGAGTAAATGTTAGAAGATTATTAATCCAATTAAAATCTTATATTGGTCAAGTTGCTCAAACTTTAGTATTTGAACAAAATACAGCAGCTACTAGAAATAACTTCTTAGCAATTGTAAACCCTTACTTAGAATCAGTAGTTCAAAGACAAGGTTTATATGCGTTTAAAGTAGTAATGGATGATTCAAATAACACCCCAGATGTAATTGATAGAAATCAAATGGTAGGTGCTATTTACTTACAGCCAACTAAAACTGCTGAGTTTATCATCTTAGACTTTAACTTATTACCAACAGGAGCTACGTTCCCTAGTTAATAGGTTTAAAAGATAAATATTTATAATAGAACAAAATAAATAAAAATGGCAGTATTAGATCCCAACGAAATATTTTTCACAGCATTTGAACCAAAACAACCAAATAGGTTCATTATGTATATGGATGGATTCCCAGCATACATTGTAAAAGGTGTAAGTGCTGTAACTTTAACCCAAGGTTCAGTAGCCTTAAATCATATTAACATACAACGTTTTGTTAAAGGTAAAACAGTTTGGAACCCAATCACATTCACTCTATTTGACCCAATCACTCCTTCTGGTGCTCAAGCAACTATGGAATGGGTTCGTTTACATCACGAATCAGTTACTGGTAGAGATGGTTATAGTGATTTCTATAAAAAAGACTTAACATTTAACGTATTAGGTCCTGTAGGTGATGTAGTTTCTGAATGGATTATGAAGGGTGCTCTAATTACAGATGCTAACTTTGGAGATTATGGATGGGATGACGTAGATTCTGCAGTTAATATTACAATGACAGTTCAACCAGATTACTGTATCTTGAACTTCTAAAAAAGTTTACATATTTTTTTAAAGAGAGCTTGGCTTCGGTTAAGCTCTTTTTTATATTCATATTTATATTAGAACAGTTACTAAAATAAGTTTATGGAATTTCAATTACCAACAGAAATAGTCACATTACCTTCTCAAGGTTTAATCTATTCATCCGATAATCCTTTATCATCTGGAAAAGTAGAAATTAAATATATGACAGCAAAGGAAGAAGATATTCTTACTAACGCTAATTATATCAATGATGGTACTGTATTAGATAAATTAATGAAATCTTTAATTGTATCTGATATTAATTACAACGATCTACTTATTGGTGATAAAAATGCAATTATGATTGCTTCCCGTATTCTAGGATATGGAAAAGATTATAAATTTACATATCAAGGTGAAGAACAAGTAGTAGATTTAACTACTTTAGAAAATAAAGAAATCAATCCTTCTAATTATACAGCAGGAAAAAACAGTTTCGATTTTACTTTACCAACTAGTGGAGTAGATATTCAATTTAAGTTCCTTACCCATGGTGATGAGGTTCGTATCGCTCAAGAATTAAAAGGCCTTAAAAAACTTAACTCAGATAATTCCCCAGATCTTACTACTAGGTTGAAGTACATGATTGTATCTGTAAATGGTAGTACAGAAAAAAAAGATATTAGGCAATTTGTTGAAAATTATTTATTAGCTCAAGATGCTCGAGCTCTTAGAAATTATATTAGTGAAGTTCAACCTGATGTTGACCTAACTTTTTTTCACGAACGAACTGAATCAAAAGTTAGACTTCCCATTGGACTTAACTTTTTTTGGCCTGACCTCTAAAACAGCTTCCCAATACAGAATAAATGTTTTAACTGAAGTCCATGAAGTAGTATTTCATGGTGGTGGAGGTTACACTTGGAGTGAAGTATATAATATGCCTATATACTTAAGAAGATTTACTATATCAAAACTTAAAGAACATTATGATGCAGTAAATAAAGCTTCTAAACCTGCTATCAACCCTAATTCCTCTACCTTAGTAGATACCTCAGGACAAGTAAATAAAAAAACATTTAATTCACTCCCTCCTAAATACAAATAAAAACATATTCTTTTAATATTTATTACATATACATAGAATATGGCAGATTTAAACAAACAAAAACAAGCAGCAAAAGCACTTAATCAAGAAATGCAATATGTTCTTGATGCTGTTGTTTCTATTGGAGATAAACTTGTTAATGGGTTTAAAGAAGCTGTAGATGAAGCAGTTGAATTAGGAGATGTTACTGAAACTTTAGGTAATACTCTAAAAAAAGGTTATAGTAAAGATTTAAGAGATGTAGCTAAAGTAAGTGAAGAACTTATTAAAGCACAAGCTAAACAAAATAAGGGCCTCTTAAAATCATCAGAAATTGAAAAATTAAAAATAAAACTTTTAGAATCCCAAGCATTAAAAGAAGCTAGAGTAAACATTGCTAAAGCTAATGGAGTAGCCTTAGATGATGAACAACTTAAAGCACTTAATGAACAAATAGAACTCCAAGAAAAGGCTTTAGAAGCAATTGAAAAAGAAAATAAATCTAGAGGAATTAGTGGAGGTCTTGTAGATAAACTTAAACAAAAAATAGCAGACATCCGCCCACCAGATATAGGTAGAGCTGTTCTTGCTTACATGGTAAAAATCCTTAAAGAGATTGATACCGAAGTAGTTAATTTACAAAGAGGTTTTGCTTTAACTAAAGGTGAAGCTATAGAGTTAAATCAAGAATTAGCTCGTACTGCTTTAGAAGCTGGAACTTTAGGGGTTAATTTAGAAAGTGTTACTAAAGCTACCAATACCTTAAATTCTGCTTTAGGGGGTACTGCTAATATTTTCACTACAGAAATTAGAAATGATGTAGCATTCCTCCAAGAAAGATTAAAACTATCAGATGAAGCAGCTGCTGAATTAGCTAAAACAGCTTTTATTACAGGTAAATCTGTAAAACAAGTTGGAGAAGAACAAGAGGCTGTTTTTAAAGCTGTAAAAGCAACTACAGGTGTTACTTTAAACTTCCAACAAACTTTAGAAGAAGCTAATAAAATAGGAGGGGCTTTACGTCTTAAAATGGATGCTCTTCCTGGGGGTATAATTGAAGCAGTAGCTCAAGCTAAATCTTTGGGAATAGAGTTTTCTAAAATTGAAGGTATTCAATCTTCATTACTAGATTTCGAACAATCTATTGCTAAAGAATTAAAAGCTGAAGCTCTTATTGGTAGAGAAATTAATTTAGAAAGAGCAAGATTAGCAGCTTTAAATGATGATGCTGCAACATTAGCTAAAGAAATATCTTCCCAGTTCGGTTCAATCGCTGAATTTCAAAATTTAAGTGTCATTCAACAACAAGCCTACGCTGATGCCTTAGGAATGAGTAGAAATGAACTAGCTGAAAGTTTAAAAACCCAAGAATCTATAAATAGTCAAATTGAAACAGGAGTAGAATCTCAAGGTAAATCATTAACCCAAAATACAGCAGCCCAATCAGCTCAAGATGCCTTAAATCAAAGTATAAACCAACTAAATACTACTCTTAAAACTAGTTTAGCATTGGTAGTAGGTATAGCATCAGCAGCAGCTGTTATAGCAACAGGTGGTTTAGCTGCTATTCCTTTAGCATTAGGTGTTGGAGCAGGTGCTGGTTTAGGAACAGCTGGCATCCAGGCAGTAATGGATGGTACAGCACCTTCATCAAAAGGTCCATTTACTATTACAGATTCATATGGTGAAACTGCGGTTACAGCTGCTGGAGATAATGTAGTAGTTTCACCTAATGTATCATCTGGAAATGAAGGTATTACTAGAGCACAAGCTAGTGAAATGATATCTCTACTTAAAGTAGTAGCAAATAAAGAATTCTCAGTAAGTATGGATGGTAGAAAATTGGCCTCAGCAATGCAAACTTCCGGAGTTTCTTATAGTAGTTAATATTTATAATAAAACAATATAATTATGGGATTAAAAGATAAATTAGCTAATAATGGTTCAAATCTAACACAATGGAACGGTTTAACCCCTTCAGATATGCCAGGAGCAAATCCACAATCTAGACTACATAATGAGTATTCTATTAATGGTAACCCTAAGATGGCTAAAAAAACACCCCCATCACAGTTAGATTTAGACGGTATAACACCCCCTAAATATACTAATAATTTACCTGAGTAATAAATGCCTTTAGTAAATCCACAAGGTGAACTAGCATTCAAAACTAAGTTCAAAAGTCTACCATTTGGTTATGATAAACCAGGAAAAGGTGCCAATGATGGTATTTTAGGGCAACCTTTTATAGTAAAGGATCATACTAAAGTTTCTACTGAAGATTTAGGTAAAACAGGAGGCCCGGATGTACTTGTAAGAGGAGGTTTACTTACCCCAATCCGTTCAATCGAAGATGCCTCACGCCTATTCCAATTATTTACGCAAACTCCTGCCGGGAGATTCTTCACAACTAAACAAAATCTTTTATCTCGTACTGGTACCGATATAGATGGAGGTTATCCTCTTTTAGCTTTTCCTTTAAAAATTTTAAATGGTCCTCTAAATGAAGGTGTTTATACTCCTTTATCTACTTTAGGTCAAGCTTTAGTAAATGCCGGAGGAATTCATTTATTTAAACAAGGTATTAACCCTATTACAGGGGGTCCAAAATATGAAACTATGATAGCACCTGCAGGTGCTGAAGATTTAGGAATCAAAAATAAAAAACTAAATAGATTATTATTTTTATATAGAGGTGACTTAACCACCCCAGGAAAAATAACTACAAAATTTGGAAGTGATGATACTATTCTATTTAGATATAGTGGTGGTCCTGGTTCTATTTTAGGAGTAGGTAAAACTACCATTTTTTCTAGAAACAGAACCCAATTCTCAGGTACTAAAGTAAATCTAATTAATAGTAGAGGTTATTCTACTTTCTCACAACAACAAATTTCAGATGCTCCTCGTATTGGAGATAACACAGATACTTTAGTACAAGATTTTAGAAAATCATTAGATAAAAAACCTTATTCTATAATCTCTGATTCTCCAAATTATAAAACACAAAATTTAGAACAAAGAGTAAAAGCAGGCAACCCAGGTGCTCGAGGTGTAAATAGAAGTAATTACACTAGAGGTATAGTAGATAGTCTTAATAGACCAAAACCACTAGATGAAGTAAATGCTCTTTATTTATATAAAAGTGGGAACGTTACTCAAGATAGTAGAAAAAATGATTTTGTAAAATTTAGAATTGCTACTATAGATAATACAGATCCTTCACAAAAAGTATTTTCTCATTTTAGAGCTTTTATAAATTCATTTTCTGATACTATGTCTGCTCAATGGAATAACTATAAGTATATGGGTAGAGGAGAAAATTTTTACTCATATCAAGGATTTAATAACTCAATTTCTATAAATTTTACAGTGATGGCTCAATCTATTCAAGAGTTATCTATAATGTATCAAAAATTAAACTATTTAAAATCAACCTTATCCCCAGACTATTCAGATTCGGGTTATATGAGAGGTAATATTCACCAACTTACTATAGGTGGTTATTTTTACGAAACTCCTGGTATTATTGATTCTTTAGCTTATACTATACCTAATGATTCAACTTGGGAAATTGGTATTCCTGCTTCTAAAGCTCAATCTACTGAAGCTAGAGGAAGTAATGGATTTACAGATAGTGCTGTAAAAGAATTAGCTCATAGAATTGAAGTTCAAATGTCATTCTTACCTATTTACAAATTCTTACCTCAAAAAGTAAAAAATATAAATGCAGCTGGGAATATTAAACAAAGATTTATATCTTTAGAAGATGACGCTGGTACTAATAATTTATATGCTAATGGTGTTAGTAATGTATATAGAGCATTTGATCATCAAATTGTTGGGGATCCTAGGAATCAACCTACCCCAAGTGAAGACCAAGTAGATGCTTTAAATCAAACAATACAAGATTTAGAAAATAGAGATAGAGGATAAAAATGGCTAGATATTCAAATACACCCATAACTAAAGATTTAGAAGGTACTAGAATGTATAAAACAGTTAAGTATCCTATTATTCCACGTTCTAATGGAGATCTTTATGTAATTACACAAGAGGGTGATCGTTACGATAGGTTAGCCTTAAGATACTATGGTGATACTAATCTATGGTGGGTCGTATCATCAGCTAATGCTGAGTACCCCCAAAATTCTCTTTATCCACCTTTAGGAATTCAATTAAGAATCCCAGGAAATTTAGATGCTATATTAAGAGCCTATAATAACCTAAATAAGTAAGTTTTATGAGTAATATCTTGGGTGAAAATCATTTACCTTACGTTCAAGAACAAATTAAGGTCCGTCAAAAGATTTTAGGTAAAACTGAAAAATCTTCTCAAGACATTGTTTGGGCAAATGGAAAAACTTCTTGGGTTAGGTTAATATCTTCTGTAGATATTGACGGACAAGAAGTCCCTAGGTATAATAAAGAAACTAATGAAGACTATATTGAATTTTACTTTGGTGGGGCTTTATTTAGAGAACAATACTTAGAATTATCTTCTGAAAATTATAGTGGTAATAGACTAGCTTCAGAACTAACCTTAGATGGAGGTACCCCTATTGATAACAAGCATCGTTTTGGCATAGCCGAAACTAATTCTACCTTACCAGGAATACAAAATAGTCAAGGTGAAGGAAGTGCTGCTTATGGATTAGGAGGTACAGAATTTGGTATTAAACCTATGCCTGGTATTACAGGTTTTAATTCAAAAACTTATGATAATGGTAGTTTACGAATGGCTGAAATTACCATTATAGCTCATAATAAAAAACAATTCGAATACTTAGAATCTTTATATTTAAGAGTAGGTTATACTATGTTATTAGAATGGGGTAATTCTTCTTACCCTAAAAGTATTGAAAATGATATTGCTACTTATTCTTCTACTTCTGATATAGCAGCTTTAAGTTTAAAAGATGAATTCTTAGAAGGTAGTAATAAAGGGGTAGATTATTTTTATACTCAAATTGAAAATAATAGAAAAATTTCTAAAGGAAATTACGATGGATTTTTAGGTAAGGTTACTAACTTTAGCTGGGATTTTGATAAAAATGGTAGTTACAATATAACTTTAAAACTTATTACTGTAGGTAGTGTTATAGAAAGTTTAAAACTTAATACTAATTTAGAAAATTTTAGATTATTAGACAATGATAATCCAGATATTGTTCGCCCCTCAGCTCTTAGTAATTATTTAAGTGTAGTAGATTTTTACGAATTTCGAGGTGGCACCGCTGAATCTGTACAAGACCAAACATCAGTCCAAGTATCATCTGCAATACCCTCTACCCAAGAACAAGAGTTTATTTTAGAGCAAATTGCATTAGGTAATATTACTGATAATTTTAGTGAACTTTCTCCTGAAGAACAACAATCTTTTTTAGATTCTCTTCCTGAAAATGTAGAAGAAGAAACCACAGAAGAAGAAACCACAGAAGAAGAAACCACAGAAGAAGAAACCACAGAAGAAGAAACCACAACTACACCAAAACCTAATACTTTTTTTAATGACTCTACTTATAAAGGTTTTTTTACAAAAGATGACCAAAAAGCTTTAGGAGGATACGGATCTGATAGTAGAAATATAGGTTGTAGAGTAGCTTTTGGTTTAAATTCAAGAACTACTAAAACTTATGTTAGACTAGGTGAATTTTTAAATTTTATAAATAAAAATTTACTTATATATGATTTAAATAATAATCCTATAATTTCAATTGACATAGCTGAAAATCTTTATTGTTACAGCAATGGTTATCAATTCCCTTCAGATCCTTCAAAAGTAATAATTCGTTTTGAAGCATCATTAAATGCTCAAAACCAAAAGAATGATATTAATTTATTACCTAAACTACCTAAATTCCATGATAATGTAAATGGAGTTAAAGTAGGCAAAATAATGAATTTGTATTTTAGTACAGATTATATTAGAGAACAAGTATCACTTAATGAAGAAGATGGTAAATTAAAATTATTACCTTTTTTAAAAACACTAATAGAATCTTGTAATTTTTTACTAGGAGGTATTAATAAACTTAAAGTAAGAATTAAAGATAAAACTACAGAAGATGGTGAAGAATCTAAAATTAGTCAAGTAATTGAAATATATGACGAAGTTCAACCTTTTGAAAAGGATAAATTACTATTAAATAAAAATGAAAATCCTATTTTAAATGTATATGGTTTTACCCAAAACCTTACAGAGGGAAATTTTGTTACCGATTATAGTTTTAACACTACCATAGATAAAGATTTTACTACTCAAATTTCAATTGGAGCACAAGCAGCAGGTAGAGCTGTAGGTGAAGATTCTACTATTTTTAGTAAATGGAATGAAGGGTTAGTAGATAGAGTTTTACCAAAGAAATTAGATATTGATCAAGTTAAAGAAGAAGGAACTAACGCTAGAGTAGAATTTAAAAATCTTACTTCAAAATATATATCTTTTCTTAAATTATTAAAATCAACATCAATTCAAGATCAAGATACACCTAGTTGGCAAGGTAAAACAATATTAAATGAAGTATATACCTTAGAAAACGTTTATATTCAATCACCATCTACAGACAACCCTACAGAAAATACATCTTTATTTGCTGGGTCTTTTGGTAATCTTCAAACATCATTCTTTAAAAAATCTTTATCTTGGTTAGCTTTAACTAAAAATGCTGCAACCCCCTTTATAGGTTTCCTCCCAGTAAACCTTTCTTTAACATTTGATGGTCTTTCTGGAATAAGAATTTTTGATAAATTAAGAATTAATTCTGATTTTTTACCTTCTAATTATACTAATACTTTAGAATTTATTATTACTCAATTAGACCATAAATTTGAAAATAATAAATGGTTTACTACTATAGGCACTTTAAGTATTCCTAAACTATTTAGTGATACAGACCCCTCAGTAGCCTTTAATTTAGGAGAATTAATTGAAGAATCATTTGATAGAAAACTTGAAGATTCTATAGATACACCCTCATATTTCTACTCAGATCAACCTATAATTACTGGAAGTCAAACTGGAGGTAAGGTAACTATAGATCAAATATTAAAAGCCTTAAATCAATCACCCGAAGTTCAAACTAAATTTAAAGGTTTCTTAGAGGGTATGATAAAAAAATTAGAAAGAGGATTTGAAATTAGAATTAATTCTAGTTTTAGAGATTTTAGAGATTCTAATAGAGTATACTTTAGAGATATACCTATAGCTGAAAATAGAGTTACTGCTGCTTTAAGATCTCCTCATACTTATGGTTTAGCTTTAGATATAGAGCTATTTGAACCTGGTAGTAATATAGGATCAAGTCCTAATTTAATAGCAGGTAAATCTAAAAAGTATGTTGAAATATGGCAAGAATTAGGAATAACAGATTTAGCAAATAATTCTGGATTAAGATGGGGTGGTGTATTTAAACGTATAGATAGAATAACTAAAAAAGTTGTACCTTATTATGATTGTGTTCACTTTGACGCTGCTCCAACTTCATGGCCAACTGTAGCTTCTACTATTGAAAATGAAATTAATACTACTTATCCTAATATTAAACTAATTATGACTTATGGATATCAAAATTCCTTTAGAGATTTTGGTTTAGGTGAAAGTATATATGATGTATCTTTAAAAGATTATATAACCCTAAGAGGAAATCTTGTTACATTTAATAAACCTACTCTTAGATTTGAGAATAATTTAGATAGAACTAAAAGAATTGGTTCTAGTGCCAGAGAAAGTGTTTATAAATCTATTTTAATAGAAGGTAATACTAAATACTTTGATAATGGAAAAGAAGTTGATTTATTTAATTTATTAACTAATTCTGTAGGATAATGTATTACCCTAAATCACATATAACTCCAAATCTATATTCTAATGGTGAATTAACCATAAAAGACTCTTTAAACCCTTATTTTGGATACTATTTTAGTACTATAGATGGTAAAGCATTTACAGGAAAATATATTGGAGATGGAGAAAACTTAGAACTAACCCTACCATCCAACACCCCAGGTGACCCCGTAAATGAAATTGTAGATACTCGTTTTTACACTTCTGATTCTAATACTTACTCAAAATTAGCAGGTATAAACCCATCTACATCCCTACCTTCAAAACCTACTCCATATTATCCAAAACCAACCCTTCAAAATTATCAAACAGGGGAATTTATTAGATATTTTTCTAAAAAATCTAATGAAAATATTTATATTGAAACTAATGGTTTATTTGAAAATAAGTATTATTTTGGTTTTTCCCTACCTTGGAGTATAAAGGGAAACAAACAAAAAGTAGCTCAAACTAATAAAAATATTATTAGATTAAAAGAAAAAGAATATTCTATAAATGGACTTGGAGTATTCCTAAAATTTAATTATCTTCAATTCTATAGATAAGATGAAGTTAAGTGTTTTGGTTAATAGAAAATAAAGAACAATTTGAGGTTTTAAAAAATAGTGGTTTTAAAGAAGCGTTTGTAGAGGTTATTACAAATAATCCTTACCAACACCCAACACAAAACTCTATT
>Ga0208303_1000768_pt1 | contig 13173 bp, 20 predicted proteins | sample CB_VirMetaG_2_FD_184537 | JGI IMG/M metagenome (GOLD analysis project Ga0208303, IMG submission 184537) | Freshwater to marine saline gradient viral communities from Chesapeake Bay - CB_1504_2 Viral MetaG (SPAdes) (version 4) | ecosystem: Environmental > Aquatic > Marine > Coastal | place: USA... | reverse complement strand
CTACGCAGGTTGGGTATGTCTTGAAGGTCGGGGAACTGGCGTATCAGGACGGGGACAAGTTTCCAGATGGTCCGTGGTGCGCGAAGGGTGATTGGGTAATGTTTGCCCGTTACGCGGGTTCGCGGTTCAAGATCGACGGTGGCGAGGTCCGTATTCTTAATGATGACGAGGTTTTGGCTAAAATCTCTAATCCCGAAGATATTTTGCATTTCTAGGAGAAAAAAATGGCAGAAAACGATCAAATTGAATTAGAACTGGAGGGTTCTGAAGCGACGGAGGTTCAAGTTGAGGCTCCTCCCTCTGATGGGGGAGAGGATCAGTTTGAACAAGCGGAAAACGCTACTCAATCTCGCATAAACCGCCTTACGAAGAAGATGCGCGAGGCGGAGCGGCGTGAAAACGAGGCTTTAAACTACGCAAAGCAGGTTCAGGCGGAAGCTAATTCGTTAAAACAGCGTATGTCTAGTTTGGATAACAGCTACGTTAACGAGTATTCAACGCGTGTGGAGACACAGCTTGCTCAAACTGAGAAAGATATGGCTCGGGCTATGGAGCTTGGTGATACGCAAGCGGCGGTAGAGGCTCAACGCAAGTTAACTTCTCTTTCTATTGAGAACGACAGGGCTTCTCAGGCTAAAATGCAGCAGGAGCGCCAGCGGCAAACCGCGGCTCAACCGCAACAGCAGCAGGTGCAGCAACAGCCGCAACAGCAGCAGGTTAGACGCCCCGACCGTAAAGCGGAAGAATGGGCAGAACAAAACGAATGGTTTGGTCAAGACGAGGCCATGACTTTTGCTGCTTTTGGTATTCATAAAAAGCTGGTTGAAGACGAAGGGTTTGACCCGCAGAGCGATGACTACTATAATGAACTAGATCAGCGCATTTCGGATAAGTTTAGAGTGCCTGCAAACACTACCAGTAGACGGCCCGCACAGACGGTTGCTGGAGTTTCAAGAAGTACCTCTGGGCGCAGTGGAAAGAAGGTTAGACTCACCCCTAGCCAAGTCGCAATAGCGAAAAAATTGGGTGTGCCACTAAGTGAATACGCGAAATACGTGAAGGATTAAGGCTATGACAGACAGAACTCCTCGCGCTAACAAAACTAGGGAAAAAACGGTTGCGCGTAAGCCGTGGGCTCCCCCGTCTATGCTAGACGCACCACCTGCACCGGATGGATATAAGCATCGTTGGATTCGTTCCGAAACTCGGGGCTTTGACGATACTAAAAACATTAGCGCCAAGATGCGCGAAGGTTGGGAACTTGTTCGTAAGGACGAATATCCTGACTTTGAATCTCCGGTAGTTGAATCAGGTAAATACGAAGGTGTATTTGGAATTGGCGGTTTGATGCTGGCTCGTATCCCAGAAGAAACAGTTGCGGAAAGAACGGCCTATTTCTCTAATAGAAATAGGGATCAGATGGAAGCAGTTGATTCGGACATGATGCGAGAGAATGCACACTCAACCATGACGATCAATAAACCGGATCGTCAGTCTCGTGTAACCTTTGGTGGACCTAGAAAGAACTAGCTCCTCCTTTACTGGAGAAAGATAATGGCGAATACAGAAACGTCTTATGGTCTTCGTCCGATAAGCAGACAGGGTTCTTCTGTTTCTTCTACGGGCATGACCGAGTATCGTATCGCGTCTGACAACTCTAATCCTATTTTTCAAGGCATGGCGGTTATTCCGTTGGCTGCGGGCGTCATTGACGATCTGCAAGCTGCGGCAGGCGGCAACGTTGCGATTTGTGGGGTTTTTGGCGGATGTGAATACGTCTCAAGCACTACAGGAAAACCAGTGTTTTCTAACTTTTGGCCCGGATCAGGCGCGGACAGCGACTTTCCGGTCAAAGCCTTCTTGTACGACGATCCCAATCAGTTGTTTCGGATTGCAACATCTAATGTTGTGTCTGCGGCAAACACTGAAGCAGAGATTCGTGCTGCGGTTTTTGCAAACATTGCGTTTGCAACAGGTAACAGCGGTTCGACTACTACTGGGTTGTCTTCAGCCACGGCTGACTTGAACACAATTGCAACCACCAACACTTTGGCTCTCAGAATTATGGGTATCTTAGACGATCCTGCTAATAATGACTTCACAAGTGCGGGTATCCCTCTCATTGTTCGTATAAACAACCACTTCAATGCGCCTACAGGCTCTATTGCAGCGGCTACTGTTTCTACGACAGGCGTATAAGGAGCTTAAATTATGGCTATTTCTCGCGCACAACTAGCAAAAGAGCTAGAACCGGGACTAAACGCACTGTTTGGGCTGGAGTACGGACGTTACGAAAACGAGCATAGTGAAATCTTTGAAGAAGAAAGCTCTGATCGGGCGTTCGAAGAAGAAGTGATGCTCGGAGGGTTTGCAACAGCACCTGTTAAGAGTGAGGGTGGAGCAATTTCTTTTGATGATGCTCAAGAGACTTACACCGCTCGGTACACTCACGAAACCATTGCGCTTGCGTTCTCTATCACAGAGGAAGCAATCGAAGACAATCTTTATGATCGTCTGGCTTCGCGTTACACCAAAGCGTTGGCTCGTTCGATGGCTACAACAAAACAGATCAAAGCTGCAGCTATCCTAAACAACGCGTTCTCTACTGGTGCTAATGCAATAGGTGACGGCGCAGCATTGTGTTCTTCGGCTCACCCTTCTCTGTCCGGAAACCAAAGAAACTTGCTGTCTACAGCGGCTGATCTTAACGAGACTTCGTTAGAGCAGATGTTAATTGACATTGCAGGGTTTACGGATGAGCGCGGTTTAAAAATCGCGGTTCGTGGTACGAAGCTCATTATTCCAAAAGAGCTTCAGTTTATTGCAGAGCGGGTTATGAACTCTAATCTGCGTAGTGGCACTGCGGACAATGACAACAACGCGATGAAGAACATGGGCATGTTGCCAGAAGGGGCGTCTGTAAATCACTTCCTTACTGACACAGACGCGTTCTTTATTAAAACTGACGCACCTAACGGCTTTAAGTACTTTAACCGTGCTGCGATCAAGACTGCTATGGAAGGCGACTTTGATACGGGCAACATGCGGTTTAAAGCGCGTGAGCGTTACTCGTTTGGTGTATCGGATTGGCGCTGCGTCTTTGGAACCCCCGGAGCGTAAGTCAATCACATCCTTGTGTTTTAAGGGGCAGCTTCGGTTGCCCCTTTCTTTTTTGTATTTACTACGGTATGGTTCAGCATTCCTGACAGTCACAAGGTGTGGCTGACTTAACCCACGACAGGAGATAATCATGGGTAATTCTACTTTTTCGGGTCCGGTTCGTTCTGAGGGCGGATTCCAAGTCGTTTCTAAGAACGCTACCACGGGCGCAATTACTACTGTTGCAAACACCGCTTCTACAGGGATTGTTACTAATAAGTATGTAAAGCACGTTGGTTTTGCTACTGGAGTTACAGTAAACACTACCGCGGGTGACAGCCCTACGATTGGTGAGTTCACACAACCAGCAAACACAATTATCACGGACATTAAGATTTTTTGTGATACTTCGCCAGTGATCGGCACAGGTGATATTGGTTATGAGGTTGGAACTTCTAGCTCTGGCGCACAGATCGTTGCGGCTCAGACAGATGAAATCTTAGATGGTGGTACAACTGTTGTTGAGCATAACGTAACTGTAACCGCGTTGGTTTTGCAAACTCAGGACGGCACTACTGCTCCGGCTTCGGTTCAATACACCTCGGCAGAACGTACAATCTACTGTAACATTACCAACACGGTTGACGCCACTACCGCGGGTTCGTTTACGTTCATCATTGAGTATGTGCAAATCGCATAAATAGGAGCGTGATATGGCAGATGCTGTAACGTCACAGACACTTATCGACGGCGGCAAACAAGTCGTCATGAAATTTACAAACGTTTCAGATGGAACGGGTGAGAGTGCTGTAACCAAGGTAGATGTTTCTGCGTTAGAAACCAGTGTAGATGGTGACACTTGTACTGGTGTTGTTATTGAGCGCATTTGGTGGCAGTGCATTGGTATGAAAGTCAAGATTTTGTTTGACGCAACCACCGACGCGTTTTGCATTGAGCTTGGTGAGAACCAGAGTGGGGATCACGATTACACTTCTTTTGGCGGCTTAACTAACAACGCGGGTAGTGGAAAGACGGGCGACATTAACTTTACTACGGTGGGTCACACTAGCGCGGACACCTATACGATAATTTTGTACATGCGTAAGAAGTATGACTAAGGGCAAGATGCCTGCGCGAAACAAGAAGAATTTCCGTCCCACTAAATCTGGGGCGGGAATGACGGAAAAAGGCGTAAAAGCCTACAGAGCTAAAAACCCCGGATCGAAGCTTCAGACAGCGGTTACGGGCAAGGTTAAAGCGGGAAGCAAAGACGCCAAACGGCGCAAGTCTTTTTGTGCAAGGTCCGCGGGTCAGATGAAGAAGTTTCCAAAGGCGGCTAAAGACCCTAATAGTCGTTTGCGACAGGCTAGAAAAAGGTGGAAGTGTTGACATGAAGCGCGATGTTTTTTCAGGTTTATGTGGCGCAGCTTTTTTAGCTTATTTGGGGTGGATGGGCGTCACACTGTTTGAACTACACACGCTAACAGCACTTCTTCATGCAGACACCGAGGAACTACTTAAAGTTGTTGAGAACAACACAGTTAAGATAAAAGAATTAGCTAAATACTACGATTAAAGGAGAAACCGTTAATGGCCTATTCACGTAAGTCCAAAGGTGCGTCCAAGAAATCTAAGGGTAGCAAGATTTGTCCTGCGGGAAAAGCTTGGGCTCAAAGAACTTTTGATACTTATCCTTCCGCTTATGCTAATATGGCTGCATCTAAGTATTGCAAGGACCCGAACTATGCCAAGGGAGCCAAGGGTAAGAAGAAGAAGGCGTCAGCGTAATGGGTGCTTTAAAAGATTGGGTAAAACAGGATTGGGTTAGGATTGGGACCGATGGAAAGATTAAAGGTAAATGTGGCACTTCGAAAGATAAAAAGAACCCTGATCGATGCTTGCCTCGGTCTAAAGCGGCTTCTCTTTCCCAATCTCAAAGAGCTTCAACGGCTCAGAAGAAAAAACGAGAAGGTTCTAAAGGTAAAACAAACGTCAAAAACACCAAAGCCGCTGAAGTTAAACATGCAAGGTTTGGCGGAGAAATATCCAACCAAAAACAATCCCGCAAGAGGCCCGCGCCGAAAAAAATGAGCGACGGAGGGCAGGTTGCACGAGGATGTGGGATAGTTCTGGCGAAAAATCGTAAAAGAACAAAACTTCCGTACAGAAATTCGGTCATCACATAAGGAGACTAACATGGCTGTTAAGAAAAAGAAGAAGGCAAAAGGTTACGCGGCGGGCGGCAAGGTACGTCGCATGTCTAAAGGTGGCGCAATGGGCGGCAAGATGCCCCGTCGCATGTCTAAAGGCGGAGCGATGGGTGGTAAGATGCCTCCTAAAATGATGGGCGGAGGTGCTTCTATGACGTTGCCTCAACTTAGAGCGGCAGCAAAACAACGGGGCATGACGCTTTCGCCTATGAAGAAAATGGCAAAAGGCGGCAAGGTTAAAAAATAATTCATGGCATATCTGTATTCTAACGTGCCGTATTTTAAGGCGTGGGTGAGGCGTGAGTATACACACAATCATCAAAAGTATCATGGCGAGTTCTTACACGCTATGGTGATAGGCGTCACAACTTTGCCAAATAGATGCTTGAGCTTTCAAGTTATGTTTACGGGCAGTGCTGCAGAGGGGGAGGACGAGGATGAAGTTCATGGTGGTGCCATGTGGGCAAGAATGCCTATAACGGCATTAGTTGGAGATATACCTTTGGAGGAATGGCCTGAACCTATGGAGACGTATGCCGTGCAGCCTTGGGACTGTGCGTCGCATCATCATTCGGTTTTTGTCATGGATAGAACCACGCCTTGTCCTTGGCTGGCAAAAATAAATGGCGAAATGTATCCAGCTAAATACTTGTTTACGGTAGATTATACGGAAAGCGAGATAGCGGATGATCCTGCGCAGCATAAGCAGAGTCATGTTTTGCAGCTTTTAGAAGCGGGTAGTTGGACAGGAAACATAGTAGCCTTACCAAACAACCGCGTTAGAGTTACGCATCCCGCGTGGTTTGTTACAGGTGAGGGGCCCCCTGACTTCAAACCTTCTCAGCATGTACATTACTCTAAATCTGATTTAGACTACACCTTAGACGTTAATCGAATATTCGATAATCTGTACAACGAGGAATGACATGGCGGTTTCAAACAGCGTAGATTTCGAACTTGATGTAGACGAATACATTGAGGAAGCTTTTGAGCGTTGCGGCTTAGAGGTGAAGACAGGTTATGATTTAAAGACAGCAAAGCGTTCTTTGAATCTTATGTTGGCTGATTGGGCAAACCGTGGATTAAACCAGTGGACGATTGCACAACGCACTGAAACGATGGTTGAGGGAACAGGAGCATACGCTCTTAGTACGGATATTATTGATATTTTGTCCGTGGTTGTTCAACGTGACGGAACGGACTACTCTTTGTCTAGGTTAAGCCGAGAGGAGTATTTAAACATACCCAACAAGGCCACCAAAGGTCGTCCTAATCAATTTTTTCTAGATCGACAAATTATACCTAGTTTAAAAATTTGGCCCACGCCGGAAAACAGTACAGACGTTGTGTATTATAATGCACTTACGCGCATGGATGATGCGGACACATATATTAACACTTTAGACATGCCTTTCAGGTTTTACCCCTGTTTAGCCGCGGGTTTGGCTTATTATATCTCGGTAAAACGAGCCCCGCAACGCGTACAACTATTGAAAGCCATGTATGAGGAAGAGTTTGAACGCGCAATGACGGAAGACCGTGATAGAGCTTCGTTTAACGTGGTGCCGCAGTATCAGTACTATAGGACGGGTTGATGACCAAGTTTGCAAGTGGAAAAAACGCTTTTGCAATTTCTGACCGTTCTGGTTTTCGGTATCGGTATAAGGATATGCGAAAAGAATGGAACGGTTTGTTGGTTGGTAGGGATGAGTGGGAAGCCAAACAGCCTCAGCTAGGTCCTTTTAGAGAGGTTTCTGATCCGCAGGCTTTGCAGGATGCACGTCCTCAGTTTCCTGATACGAACACGCCGTTTATGGTTAAAACTACTAACGGAATTACTTATTTAGGAAACGGGAACTGGGCTACGTCAGGAACCGCGGAACTTCCAACGGAAATAAACAATACTGTAGCTTTAGAGGGCTCAGTAGGTGAGGTCACGGTGACAACATGAGCTACACATACACAGCACTTAAAACAGCCATACAAGATTACACGGAAAACGACGAAACAACGTTTGTTAAAACCCTGCCTATTTTTATTAAAAATACAGAAGAGCGTATTTTAAAAAATGTACAGTTAAGCTTGTTTCAAAAGAATGTTTCTGGAACTCTAACTTCCAGCAATAAGTTTTTAAACTGCCCCAGTGATTTTTTAGCTCCGTTTTCTTTATCCTTTACTAATAGTAGTACTCAACAAATATTCTTAGATTTTAAAAACTCGGACTTTGTTCAATCGTTTACCCCGAATGCTGCGGTTACGGGACCGCCTCGGTATTACGCGCAATACGATTTACAAAACTTTATTATAGCGCCTACACCGGACAGTGGGTACGCGGTGGAGCTTCACTATTTCTATCGTCCGTTAAGTTTAACGCAGAGCGCCTTTACGTTAACGTTAACCAGTGTTGTAGGTACTTTTACCGCGGCGGATACGATTACTGGATCAACTAGCGGTCAATCTAGCGGAGTTAACGCTGTACCGTCTCCCACAACGCTGACTGTTGTAATTCCAAGCGGCGACTATGTTGTTGGAGAAACGATTACGGGAAGTGACACGGGTGCTACCGCGGTAATTTCAGCTATTGGAGCGGATACAACTGTTTCGTGGCTCAGTGACAACGCCGAAATTGCCATGTTGTACGGCTCGTTGATGGAAGCCTACATTTTTATGAAGGGTGAGCAGGATATGGAAGCGTTATATGAGAAGCGGTTTGGAGAGGCTATTATGGGACTGAAGATGCTGGGAGAAGCCAAAGAAGTTACCGATGAATACCGTACTGGACCTGTAGTGAGGCCAAAACAATGAACAATATGTCTTTTGGCGTGTCCATGTCTAACGATTTTAAGGTTGGTGTTGAGACTACGAATAACCGAGGCTTTACGCCGGAAGAAACTGCGTTGCGTTGCGTAAACAAGATAATTGGTGTTTCCGACAACGCTCCCCCTGCCATACGGGATCAGGCCCGTGCATATCGCTCCGAAATGGAGAAGATAATTTCGGTGTATATGAAACAGGCTATCCAAAGTGACCGTACTACGGTATACAATGCAATAAAGGATTCTGGTCAACCTGAGTTGGCCGAATATATAAGGAAAATGTAGATGGCTTTCAGTGGCAACTTTCTATGCACGTCGTTCAAAGTAGAACTAATGAAGGGCGTACATAACTTTACGGCAGCAAGTGACCAATTTAAACTGGCCTTGTATGATAACAGCGCCAGTTTCACCGCGGCAACAACTGCGTACACTTCTAGTAACGAGATTACTGGTACGAATTACACAGCGAAGGGCAACTTTCTTACCAGTGTAACACCTACGTCCAGTAGTACAACGGCGTTTACAGATTTTGCTGACGAGGTGTTTTCTACGGTAACCATTTCGGGAGTGCGGGGCGCGTTAATCTTTAACGAGGCGGCATCTGGTGATCCGACGGTTTGTGTACTAGATTTTGGCGCGGATAAGGCGGCTAGTTCTGGCGACTTTACGATTGTATTCCCCACGGCTGATGCCTCTAACGCGATTATTCGGATAGCCTAATGGCTGATCCGGTTGCAGCCTTTCAGGGGTGGAATAGCTCCATACAAGGATGGAACACGGGTACTTGGAATACCAACGTTGCCTTTCCATTAACTGCGACCGCTTCAGTTAACAGTGCGGCCCCTAATGTTGCGGGCGATGCTTTTGGGCAAGCTGGCGCTGTTGTGGGCACAGGGTCAGTGGGCTCTGTAACGGTGGTTGGTGCGGCAAACGTTTCTGTAACGGGCGTTGCGGGCACCTCGGCGTTAGGTAGCTTTTTTACAACAAACACAGAAGTTCAAATGACTTCTGCCATAGGCACTACAACCATTGTAGGAGCCGCAAACGTTGAGGTCACGGGAGTTAGTGCTACGGGTCAAATAGGCGAATTACGGTCTGCTTGGAGTAACATAATTCCCTCTCAAACGTCTAACTTTACAAACATCACGGTTGCTCAAACACCGGATTGGGTTGAGATTGAGCATGGCCGCGCAGCATAGGATAATAACATGGCAAGCGTATATACAAACGATCTTCGTTTAGAAGAAATTGGCTCCGGAGAACAATCGGGTACTTGGGGCGACACAACTAACACCAACTTAGAACTTATTGCTGAAGCGTTTGCTTTTGGCACTGAGGCCATTACGACTAACGCTGACACACACGCCACTACGATTGCGGACGGTGCGACTGATCCGGGTCGCGCTCTGTTTTTAAAGTATACAGGAACTTTGGACAGCGCCTGCACCATTACTCTTGGTCCTAACACGGTTAGCAAGATGTGGTTTATTCAGAACAGCACCAGCGGTTCGCAGAACATCATTATTTCTCAGGGGTCGGGTGCTAACGTCACAATTCCCGCGGGTCAAACCAAGTCTGTTTACTCTGATGGCGCAGGTTCTGGTGCCGCGATAGTTGACGCCTTTGCCACGCTTAATGTTGTGGACTTGTTGGTTGATGACGATCTGACTGTTGCTGGAGATGTAGCCGTGACAGGTGATTATTCTTCCACAACTTCTGGCACATCCAATCTTCGTCTTGGCGTAAACGCAGGTAACTCAATACAGTCTGGCGGCAACTACAACGTGGCTGTGGGCGATGAGGCTGGTACTGCTATTACTACGGGTGATCAAATAACTGCTGTAGGCTATCAAGCAGGTGCTGCTATGACTACATCCAGTCAAAGTAGCTTTTTTGGGTATCAAGCGGGATTAGTAACTACAGGACCCGCAAACAACTTCTTTGGCTTTAGTGCAGGTAAAGCAAATACTTCTGGCATCAACAATGTAGCGATGGGTAATTTAGCTCTATCTACAAACGTAGACGGAGATGATAACACAGCTATAGGTTCGAATGCTTTAAGAAACTTAGAACCTGCGGATGGTTCATCTTATAACACTGCTGTTGGTTCTCAAGCAGGGTATGCAGTCACAACAGGCACATCAAACACCCTCATAGGTGGACTTGCTGGTACTGCTTTGACTAGCGGTTTTGGTAATACTGCTGTTGGAGTAAACGCCTTAAAAACAGAGGATGCTCATGGGTCTAATGTTGCTATAGGTTATAAAGCACTGGAAGATTTAAACGCAGGTGCAGAAGGCCAGAACATAGCAATAGGTTATGAATCTGGTCAAAATATAACAACAGGTGTAGAAAACACTATTGTAGGAACTAATGCAGGTGATGCATTAACAGATGCTGATTTTAATGTAGCTGTTGGTAGAAATGCTTTAACTGCGGATACATTAGGTAGTAAATCTACAGCAATAGGTACAGGAACGTTAAGTACACAAAACTTTACGACAGCTACGGATACTTACAATACTGCAGTAGGATATAACGCAGGTACAGCAGTAACAACAGGTGTACAAAATACCCTTATAGGTGGTCTTACTGGTGATGCTCTCACTACAGGTAGTTATAATACTGCACTTGGTTATGGAGCTTTAAGTGCAGACGATTTGGGTTCTCAAAATGTAGCTATTGGTTATCATGCCCTTGTAGCACAAAACTATGCTACAGCTACAACAAGTTATAACACAGCAGTTGGAACAAGTGCAGGTGCAAATGTTTCAACAGGCGTACAGAACACCCTTATTGGAGGGGCTGCTGGTGATGCTTTAACTGATGCTGATTACAATGTTGGATTAGGCACTGGGGCTTTGTCTGCGGATACTTTAGGAAGCAAAAGTACAGCAATTGGAACTAATACTTTACACTATCAAAACTTTACTACCGCTACTGATACTTTTAACACTGCGGTAGGTTATAATGCAGGATTAGTAGTCACAACAGGTATACTCAACACATTAGTTGGTGGTCAAGCAGGTGATGCTTTGACTGCAGGTGGTCGTAATGTTGCAATGGGTAAAGGTGCATTAACTAATGACACATTAGGTAGTAGATCAGTTGCTCTTGGTCAGTCTGCACTAGCAGCCCAGAACTTCACAACTGCTACTGACAGTCACAATACTGCTGTAGGTCATGCAGCAGGAGCAGCAATCACAACAGGTGTAGCAAACACCCTAATTGGTGGTTTAGCTGGTGACGCACTTACAGATGCTGATAGTAATGTAGCTGTGGGTCAAAACGCTTTAAGCACAGATACTTTAGGAAGTAATTCCACAGCTATTGGGCAAGGTGCTTTAGCTAACTGCAACTTTACTACTGCTACAAGCACTCATAATACAGCCGTTGGTTACGATGCAGGTAGTGCACTTTCAACGGGTACACTTAACACTTTTATCGGTAGTACAGCAGGTGATGCTATCACTGACGGTGCTGATAACGTAGCTTTAGGTTACAATTCTTTAGGTGCGGATACAAGAGGTTCTAAATCCACGGCCCTTGGAAAAGAAGCGTTAAAAGTTCAAAACCAAACTACATCTGTAAGCACCTACAATGTTGCCGTTGGTTTTAAAGCGGGGGTTGCAGTCACAACAGGCGTAGGAAACACATTTGTAGGTGCATTGGCAGGTGATGGTACTGATGATGGTAATAGAAACACAGCCGTTGGGTACGCAGCACTCAATGCTAACTGTAGTGACGAAAACACAGCGGTTGGCGAAAATGCTTTAGGCCGTTGCACAGGTGCTACTAATACAGCATTAGGCAAAGATGCAGGTGAATATGTAACAAGCGGTTCTAACAATCTTCTTTTAGGGCCTGACACAGGCGTTTCAGGAAGCCCCGGTGGGCAGATTACTACTGGTACTAATAATATTGTGGTAGGTGACGAAAATAATGATGCTGCTTACATCCAAATAGATTGGACTGTATCATCAGACCAACGTGATAAGACTGACTTTACAGCCTTAGACCTTGGCTTAAACTTTGTTAAGGCGTTAGCACCTGTAACATATAAATGGGATAAACGTTCTAAGTATGGTGATAAATATGCGGATGATTATGATCTTAATGCACAGACACCAGACGGTACGCACAAAGAAGATTGGCTGGACGTAGGTTTTAAAGCACAAGAAGTAGAGGCACTAGAAATAGCTGCTGGGTATAAGATTGCTGACAAAACAAACTTAGTAACATCACTTACTTCTGATGGCAAACAGTATGGGATGCAGTACAGCAAGTTTGTACCAATTTTAGTCAAAGCAATCCAAGAACAGAACGCATTAATTGAAGCACTCACTGCAAGAGTAGCCACACTAGAAGGGTAAGCATGGAGTTAATACCAAGACATTTTCCAAACGTAGGAGTAGTTGAGGCTCAACTACCAGAGGACGTTGTTGCAAACATTTGGACAGTGATCAACGAAGCACGGGACAAGCCAGAGGATATGAAGCCTGAACTAGCAGGTAACATCAGTTCTTCCATCAGGTTGGACTCTAGCTCTCCGTTGCTTGAAGAGTTTGTCACTAAAACAATACCGTCCTTTATGGATAGCCACATGCAAAACTATGGCGCTCCTTGGAGGGCTGTGATGAAAGAAGGCCAAGGGTTTAGTTTAGAAAGCCTTTGGGTCAACTTTCAAAAGCAGCATGAGTTTAATCCACCGCATGACCACAGTGGCGTGTACAGCTTTGTAATCTGGATGCAGATACCAACATCATATGCAGAGCAAAAGAAACTACCTATTTGTGCTGAATCAAATGCGGATAACCACATATCTAACTTTGCATTTAGCTACACAAATACTCTAGGCAGGGTATCAACCTTTGCATATAATATGGAGAAAGAAGCAGAAGGTTACATGGTTATGTTTCCGTCAACAATGCTTCATCAGGTCTTTCCATTTTACGACAACGATGGAGAAAGAATATCCATCTCAGGCAACATAACAATTGAGGATAAATAAATGACACGTACAGCAGATGAAATTACACAAGCCCATG
>Ga0208303_1000767_pt1 | contig 13184 bp, 12 predicted proteins | sample CB_VirMetaG_2_FD_184537 | JGI IMG/M metagenome (GOLD analysis project Ga0208303, IMG submission 184537) | Freshwater to marine saline gradient viral communities from Chesapeake Bay - CB_1504_2 Viral MetaG (SPAdes) (version 4) | ecosystem: Environmental > Aquatic > Marine > Coastal | place: USA... | reverse complement strand
TTCAGATCACAGTATCTTTGATAATACTATTGCAACAGGTAAGGTTTCTGCTACGGCTCTTAACTATGTGTGGAACAATGAACCAAAAGATATATACACAGGTGATGGTTCAATTCTTCCTTCATACTTAGAATCTGCGGAGGTAGATATTGAAGATGGTAATAGATTATTATTTATTGATCGTATTATACCTGATTATACAATTACAAATAATGGAAGTGTAGATCTTACTTTACAGTTCCAAGAATACCCAAACGGTCCTATAACTACAAAGGGTCCTTTTACTATTCAACAGACTACTAAGAAAGTAGATTTACGTGGACGTGGAAGACAGGCTAAAATTATTGTGTCTGCAAGCTCAGATAGTTCTTGGCGTTGGGGTGCAGTTCGTGCTAATATACAACCTGATGGTATGAGATAATGGCTAACTATCCTCAACTACCTTTATATAATACAGCAAAAGAAATGACTGTAGAAGAACTATATAGAGATTTAAGACAGGTGATAGATACACTAGGTTATGAATTAAATATTAGAGATAATCAAATTAATTCAAAACCATCTACAAATGTTTACAGTGTTGCTACTGTAACTGACATAGGTAGGCCAAGTCCGGGAGACATAGCGTTTTCCCTTGATGAAGAGAAATTTAAAGGCTATGTAAGTAGCACAGGATGGGTGGATTTAAACTAATGAACTCAAGAGATTATTTTGATTTGTTAAATAATAGTACGTTTGTACAGAATGTTAATGCTGGTATTGTACAACCAACAGATTACTTTGGAAAAAAAGCTAACTCAGGGCTGGCATTACAACAAAATTCGGTGTATAATAATACAAGTAACTTTCAGGCAGATATGACTAAAGCACAGTCAAACTATATGAACCCAAATAAGGTAACGTAATATGGCATATATGATTAATAGAGAAGCACCTCAGTCAGGACTAGCAAATCTTCTAGCCCTTCGTGGTCGCCAAGGTGATACAGAACTTGTACATATGTCCAAGCCTGAGATTGCTGCATTGCAGTCTATGGGTCAGATGACAGTTAACCCTGCAACTGGTTTGCCTGAAGCTTTTAAACTTAAAGATATTCTACCAACTCTTGCTACTATCGGTGTCGGTATGGCAACAGGTGGTTTAAGTGCGCTAGGAAGCGCAGCAGTGGCAGGTGGTACTTCTCTGCTAGTAAACAAAGGGGATACTGGCAAGGCCGCTATGGACGCTCTGATGGCGTTTGGTGGTGCATCACTTGGAAAAATGATGGGCGGTGCTGGTGATCTAACAAAAGCTGGTGCAGAAGCAGGCGCACAAACTGCAGGTCAAGCTGCTGGTGCAGAAGTAGGCGCACAAACCGCAGGTCAAGCTGCTGGTGCAGGGGCAGATCTTACTGGACAAGCTGCACAAGCTACGCTAGAAGGTGCTTCTATATCAGGCATACCTCAAACTTCTGCACAGTTATCTAAAGACGTAGCTGGTTATTCTTTAGGTGCGCCTACGACAGGTGGTTTACAAGGATTAAATACTCCTTCTTTAGCTGGTGATATGGGTAAAAATTTTGGTGCTGATTTAGGTAAAACTTTAACATCTGCACCTGCACCTGCACCTTATGTACCCTCACCTATAAGTAGAGTAGTAGCTGAGTTAGGTGGACCAGAACAACTAATTCCAAAATCTGTTGAGCAATCACTAGCTGGTGTACCGGGTGCAGTATTAGAACCTGGAAGTAAAGAAGCACTTATTAGGGCTGGCATATCTCAAGGCGCACCTCTTACAGCTTATGGAACTGGCATGATGGACGTACCTAAGACACCTGAAGAAGATCTTGGTCAGCGTATGGAAGTGGCTCAAGGACGTACAGAAACTAAGACTGCTTTAAAACCACAGTATACAGAAGAAGATATTAAAGACGCATTTATTCAAGATTCAAGCGGTGTACCTATTAATCCGCTAAAGTTCTTTGAGTATAGTGCAACACCTGCACAGTTCCGTATGGTTCCACGTAATGAAGGTGGGTCTATGGGAATGGAAGATGCTACACGTTATCATGGTCCGGGCATGGCTTCTGGTATGGTACGTGGTTCTGAGAATGGTGACGGTATGTCAGATGATTTATTGTTTGAAGTTAAAGGTGGTGGAGAAATTGACAAAGCCGCACTAAGTAAAGACGAATATATTATAGATGCATTTACAGTAGCGGCCTTGGGTAATGGTTCGTCTGATGCAGGTGCAAAAATACTAGACGAGTTTAGGGAAGAGATTCGTAGAAAGGCATATGGTAACAAAAAGCAACCAAAGCAAATTGATGTAGACTTTAAGGTTGCTAGAGTTTAAGGAATATATAAACCAATATGCTAGAAGAAGTTAAAGTAAAGGTCGGAGATATAGACCTTGTATGGCCTGTTGTACTGCCTATGCTACAACGAGCCATTGATTTAAACGATGGTGACTTTGATGGTAATCATGTCTTTGAAAGATTAATGGAAGACACCATGCAGTTATTTATAGGGTACAACACTGACGATATTATCTATGCAGCAGTAACAGAGTTAATACCATACCAACATAACAAAGCATTACGAATTGTTTTAATGGGTGGTAAACAAATCAATAGTTGGGTAGATACAAAGATATTTGAAAAGTTTGGCAAACTAGAAGGTTGTAATAGAATAGAAATAGTAGGACGTAAAGGCTGGGTTAAGAAGCTAGAATCAAGAGGATATAAGCAAGCCCATTATATAGTTACAAAGGAATTATAGTATGAGTAAAGGCGGTAAACAACCAGCGGCTACCACGCAAACCACGACCACGGAGTTCCCTTCCGAACTACGCCCCTATATTACGGACATATTGGAGCGTTCAAAAGCTCGTGCAGAGGCTGAAGAAAAGGCTGGTTATCAAGCCTACACAGGACCTCGTATTGCAGGTTTTGATCCCTCACAATTAGCTGCTCAAAAGAAAACTGAAGATGTAGTGGCTGGTGGTATAGCTGCAGATCCTATGTTACGTTCTGCACAAACATATTATGCACCTGCTCTTGGTCTTACATTAGGCCAAGCAGAACGCTTTGGTCCTTCACAAGCTGCATCATATATGTCACCATATCAACAGGCAGTTGTAGATGTAGAGAAGCGTGAAGCTGCTCGTGGCTTTGCACCACAACTACAAGACATTCGTGCAAAGTCTGTAGCTGCAGGTGGCTTTGGTGGATCACGTGGTGCCTTGTTAGAATCAGACGCAATGCGTAATCAAAATAGATTATTGTCTGACATCCAAACTCGTGGGTCTCAAGCAGCTTTCCAATCTGGTCAAGCTGCATTTGAAGCACAGAAGGCTCGTGAGCGTGGAGCCGCAGGTGGCTTGGCAGCTATGGGTGCCGCAATTCCTGGTCAAGCATTTAAAGAAATTGGTGCGTTGGAAGCAATGGGTGCTGGTAGACGTGCAGACGCTCAACGTGCTTTGGATCTAGGATACTCACAGTTCCAAGAAGAACAACTATTCCCAACAAAAACACTACAAGAATATCAGTCTATTGTTCGTGGTTTTCCTTACACACCTAATACATATACATCAGGATTTACAACAACTCCTCCTGCAAGTATGGCTCAGAATATTCTGGGAGTTGGTACAGGTATTGCAGGTCTTGCTGGTGCCTTTGGAGGTATGGGTGCTAAAGAAGGTGGTCACATGGCAAAACTTAAACGAGGTCGGACACCTAAAGATGCTCCTATTCAGGAAGCTTATGAAGAAGGTGGTGAAGATAAGGATAATAGAGAGCCAAACATAGGTCTTCTTGATTTCCTTACTACACCTACTGACCAGCTTTATCAAAAAACAGGAAGAACCCTTGTAGAAACTCTCACTACACCTATAGATGAATTAAAATATAGGGGTGAATCATATGATAAAGAACAAGAAGAAAAAAATAATAGAAACACTGAAGGTGATAAAGAACCAAACATAGGTCTTCTTGAATTTATTACTACACCTACTGATCAGCTTTATAAAAAAACAGGAAGAACTTTATGGGAAACTATTACGACACCTATAGATGAATTAAAATATAGGGGTGAATCATATGATAAAATGAAAGCAAAGACAGCAACAGATACTGGTACCGCACCTACAGCAACAGATACTGGTGTGCCTTCAGGTGCAATGGATAGTCCTGTTGAAGATATTAATAAAGCTATTAACATTAATCAATCTAACTTGTCAAAACAAAATATAACTAAAAAAGACATGAAGTCTGGTCTATCAGGTTTTGATGATTTGTTAACTCAAATTACAGATCGCCAAACACTCACACCAGAAATGCAAGCATATAAAGATGAACTCAAAACTCTTCGTACAGATCTTGGTAAACGTGAATCAAAGAAAAAAGAAGAGTTAAAGAAACAAAAGTATTTACAGCTTGCACAGTTTGGATTAAACGTGTTGTCTGGTGACACAACTAAAGGTGACTTGCAAATTATAGGCGAGGCAGGTAAGGAGCCGTTGTCAAATCTTGGTAAGATTGTTTCTGAAGAAGCCAAGCTTGGAGATGAAACAACTGCAGCTAAACTAGAAATGCTTGGTAAAGAAGCAGGTGTAGCAGAAGCACAACAAACTGCAGAGCGTCAGAAATTTACTGATACGATTGCTCTTAGAAAAGCTATTAATGATGAAGTTAATACTAAAATTAAATTAGGTGAGTGGGATTCTAGCATTGGATTATCAACAGCCGAAGAAACTGCAATAAGAACTGATATGTTTGGTGAAAACCTTGTGCGTGGTTTAAATGCAGACAAACGAACTCTTTTGGCTCAAGCTGATACTTTAGCTGATTTTGAGTTTATGAAAATATTAAACAGTCCTCAAGGATATGCTTTAAGAAGTAATCCTTTTCAAGCAAATGAATTACAAAAACAATTAAGAACAAAAGCTTATCAAGATCTTATATCATCTGGAAAAATTAATATAGGTGCAAAGGGTTCTACTTTAGGAACCGCTGCTGCAGGAAATGAAACTAAAGTTGCAAACCCAGATGAACTTTATCAAAAATATGAACCTAATAGTTAGAGATATTAGATGGCTTTAAGTTTTCGTTCTCAAACATTTCAAGAAACAAAGAATGAATTAAACAGGCTTGCTGAAGAAGGTAAACTGTCTAAGGAAAATTTTGTTGATACTGTACGTGGTTTAGGTGTAGATCCAGATTCATTTTTGGATGCCAGTAAGCAATATACTGAAGCTAAACGTGCGGGTGAAACCGATTTCACTGGCGAAGGTGTTATTCTTGGTGTTCCTGATTTTATAGAAAGAACTGCAGGTCGGCTTGTCGGTGAATCTGCACGAGGTTTGTATGACTTTGCAGGTACAGTAGGTCGTGCTATAACTCCAGATTTTATTGAAGATGAAGTCAAGTCTGGTTTAGATTCAATAGGTGAATCATTACCTGAAGGATTAAAGGAATGGACAAGTGAAGTGTTTGATCCTTATCATGGGGATGATTTACTAGGTGTTGGCGAAGACATTGTAGGAACTGTTGGTTCGTATATTGTTGGTGGTGGTCTTGTAACTAAAGCAGGTAAGCTGGCAAAGGGTGCGCCAGGTCTACGTGCGCTTGCAGACAGGACAGCCAGTAAGCTTGCTAAGTCAGGCACTAAAACTAAGAAGGCGGCTAAGTATGCTGGCTATGGTCTTGCAGGTGCTGGTGGCACTACAATCATGGAAGACCCTCGTGAAAATTTATTTGACATGCTTATGGCTGATGAAGAAGGTGAGCGTTTGTTAGCTAAAGCTTCAGAAAATAATGAATATGATGATCCAGAACTTATAGATTATCTTGATGCCTTTGTTAAAAATGCTGCCATTGAAGTTCCTGCAGGTATGCTTCTTGCATTACCAGCTTATTTAGGTAAGGCTTGGAAAAACTATAGGGCTTTTAAACCAAGAACTAAGGTAACATTTTTAGGTAAATTAAATTCTAATTGGTCCTCTAAATTAGGCACCGATCAAGATACTATGAATAAGATATATCTTCGTAAGGGTGAACAAAAAGCTGCAGCTATTAGAGCAAATGCGCTTGCAAAAGAATTAGAGGGTGCAGCTAAAAAAGAACTAGGCGGTTGGAATGATGCTGTTGCTAATAAATTAAACACAGCTATACAGTATTCAGATGAAGGTTTAAAGAATGCTCGTGCAAGATTGCGTCAAGTTTTGGAAAAAGAAAAAACACTAATGGCTAAAGCGCAAGCTGCACCAGATGACGCATCAACAAAAAAAGCATTAGCAAAACTATATAAGTTTCAATCTGAAGATAAAGCTTTAGCTCAGAATTTAGTCAATCAACTAAGACGTAACAAAGTTGATTACGATGAGATTGCACAGGCTGGCGGTCAAACTAAAAACATTATAGATGAGATGCGTAGTAATATAGACACACTGTCTCAGTATGCAACTGATAATGTTCTTCAAGGAGATCTTATTCCTACCTTTACTGCTAACAAAGGAATATATTTAAATCGTTCTTATGAAGTTTTTGATGATCCTGTATTTAGAAAAGAACTAAATAAAAGATTTGATAAATTTAGGAATATGAAAACATATAATCCTGTAACTAATCAGTTAGAAAATGCTGGTCAAATTGAAACGGATGATGTTCTTGAAGGTGTAGCTAAATACTTACAAGATACCGGAACTAAGCCAGATGAAATTATTGATACGATGCGAAACATGATTCCGAAAAAGGGTGATGATCTTGGAGGGGTGTTTGAATTTTTAGCATCACGTGGATTAGATAAAGTTCCAGGCACAAGTAAAGTGTTAGCTAAACGTGGAGAGTTTGCTGATCCCGTTAAGCTTATGTGGGGTGAAGTAAAAGACCCTATGAAAAATTATATTAATACGTTTGAAAAGCTTTCTGTTATTAAAGCAGAGAATGAATTTTTAGAAGAACTTTCTGCAGACATGATTAGAAAAGGTATCGCTAATCGTGGTGGATCAAAAGGTATTTTAGATGTTGACTTATCAAAAATAGGTGCTGAAAGATTTGGTCGTGTTCTTGGGCGTGGTAAAGTAGAAAATAAACAAGTTAAGAATCCATTACAAAATTTATATGTTGATCCTATTTATGCTCAAGCTATTAAAGATGGTTTAGATGAGATGAGCAAGGGAGAAAATCAAGCTATGCAATTGTGGATGAAGGCAAAAGGTTATACACAAAATGCTAAAACAGTTTTGTCACCTGCAACACATGGTCGTAACCTTATTGGTAATATCTTTATTCTTGCAGCTAACGGTATAGCACCTGGAATTAAATCATCTGGTAAAGCACTTGAACAAACTGCAGCTATGCTTGCTGGTAAAACAAACAGAGAGCTTGCTGAAACTGCGGCTGAGTATGCACGTTTAGGTATTACTAATAGTGGTGTTAATGTTAATGTAATGCGAAGAAACTTAAATGCTATTAGAAAAAATGGTGGTCAAGATTGGATGGATACAACTGCGGCTACACGTGGTATTAAAAAAACTAATGACTTTCTTCAAAATTTATATCAAGCAGAAGATGATATGTTTAAGATTATACATTTTGAAAAAACTAAAAAAACTATGGCTAAAGCTTTTCCTAATAAGACAGCAAAAGAAATTAATGAACTTGCTGCACAACGTACAAGAGACTTAATGCCTAACTATGACGCTGTTCCTCGTGCATTAAAAAGCTTACGTGGTCAGGTATTTGGTGGAGACTTCTTAGCGTTTCCTGCAGAAATGGCACGTGTATCAAAAAATTTACTTGCTTATACATTAGATGATCTTGCAAGTGGTAATAAAGAACTTATGAAAGCTGCAGCAAAGAGAGCCGCTGGTACTACGGCTGTTGCTCTTGCTCCTAGCATGTGGTCACAAACATCTAGACACACTAATAATATTTCAGATAAGCAGGAAAAAGCAATTAATAATGCTGTACCTTCTTATGAAACATTTCAAGATAGAATATATTTAAGTGGTATTAATAAAGATAAACTTGGAAAAGTGGGTGTTAATTATTTAAATGTAGGTCCTTTAGATCCATTTGGTTATCTAAGAACTGTGGCAAAAGCTATTCACACGGCTGCTGATGAAGGAATAACAGACCCTGCTTATGCTGGAAAAGCTGCTCTTATTGCTTTTGAAAATGCAGTAGGTACTTTTGTAGAACCATCAATGCTATTAAAAGCGGCAATAGATTTACAGGATGGTAAGAATTATTCTAATGAACCTTCTGTTATGGGAAAACTTCAGAACGCTGCGGGTATTGCTATTGGTCCTTTTACTCCAGGTATAGCAAACTTTTTAAAGAAAAGATATGCCTATGAGCAAAGCAAGGCAGGCAGTACTAAGTTTGTATCACCTTTGATTGGTGAGTTTGGTGATGGTGAAAATCTTCCAGAAGGTATAGGTCCAGGAGACTTTACAATATCAGGTAGTGACCAAGCCTTTGGTGGTGACGTTGGCGTACCTGCATTCTTTGGTTTACGTAATCAACGATTAGACTTAACAGCTAGGCTTCAATCAGCTTTGAATCCTTCTATAAATAAAATCAGACAGTCGGATAAAATATTTACTGACAGTTTAGATAATATTAATGCTACACCTAGAGAAATATATGATGCATATGATAAGTCTCAAAGGCAACGGCTTGCGGGATACCAAGAATTAAAATCTATAAATGAATCGTTTGAAGATTTGTTTGGTGATGACTATGTTCCAGAGGTTATCAAGGGTTTAAACTTTAGAAATCCTTCTAAAAAAATACCAGAAGATACTTTAAACTTTTTATCTGATGTTAGAGCAAATAGATTTAGGGCAGGTATTCCTAATTATGGAAGAGCGCAATCATACTCTGGTGCGCCTATACCGTACGACAATATTATAAATTATTATAGCGCATTAAACGGAACAAAAATAATAGAGGACGAATAAAATGGCAGATCAAGGAAGCTATAATGCAATTGCAAGTGGAGTAAACAAAGGTGCTAACCCTGCTTCACAGCAATCAAAATCATCCAGTCCTACAGCAACTCAACAAGGCTTGAATACTATAGGAACTTTAGGAACCGCTGCCGGTATGAACCCTGCTTATGGCCTTGGTCTTGCTACTTTGGGTGCGTTAAATACATATGGTGCGGCACGACAACAAGATTTAGGATTTTTGGATTCTGTTAAATCAGTCTTTGCTGGCACAATTCCAGGGGCTGTGATAGGTCTTGAAAGTCCTTTAGACCAAAGCCTTGCTGTTAACAAAGGTAATATGGCTGCTCCTACTCCTTATTCATCTGGTATTACTGCCCACTCTCCTAGTGTACCAAACTCAACAATAGCTTCAGGTAGAAAAGACTATCAAGGTGCGCCTATTGCTTATGACCCACAGATAGAAAAGGAAAAACAAGATGTTCTTGATGCTGTTACTGCAGCGGCACAACAGTCTTTGGCTTCTAAAGGTAATCTACCAGCACCTGTAGGTTATTCATCTGGTATTACTGCTACAGGTAATAAAGGGATTGATGCTCTGAATGCCGTAGCTAATCAACAATCTAGTACACCTAGTATTGCAGGGGCTGTTTCACAAGCTAACCAAGCTACAGCACCTACAGCAAGAGGCGGTCCAAGAGGATTAGCTACTGATACAGCTTCTGTAGGATCACCACCAGGCATGAGTAATAGAGGTTTAAGTATAGGAGATATCCCTGGAATCAGCCCTGATATTGCAAACATGACTATGGATTTAAGTCCAATTGCAAGTCAAGTGTCACAGGCACTTTCAGATACTACACCTAGTCAGACTGATGGCGGTACGTCATCTGATGCAATGGGTGAATTGGCTGGAATGGCTGCTGCTGAAGCTCAAGAAGCTGACGAAGCCTCTGGTTCCTCGTCTTCATCGTCTTCTGGTTCTACCTCCGGTGGTGCCGTAGGTGGAGGCGGTGCTGCAGATGCACACTTTAACTTAGGTGGTATGGTAGGCTATCAATCCAATGATGCACTAAAAGATTTAATGCGTGGATATTTTTAATGGCTGCTGAGAAGATTTTAGAATGGAAACTATTACCAAGATTAATGATGCTTGTCATGACAACAATGAGTTGGCGAGTGGTCGAATGGTTTATGACCTTACCAGATCCAACTGCAGCACAGGCTGGTTTAGTATCTGTAGTAACAGGGGCAATGACAGGAGCATTCGCCGTGTGGATGAACCACGAAGGTAAAAATCCTGGTACATCTAACCATAGGATTTCTGAATCAAGGACGGTAAAATGAAATACAATCGTTCACATTTTTTAGATAAGCTTGTAGAGCATGAGGGTCTTGTGCTTACAGTTTATAAAGATACATTAGGAATTGATACCATCGGCATAGGTAGAAATTTAAAAGACCGTGGTATCAGTAAAGAGGAGCTAGATTACCTTGACATCCCTAGTATGGAGGTGATCTATGAACATGGAATATCTGAAGCCGATGCAAGGTATCTAGCCCTCAATGACATTGCAATAGTAGAGAATGAATTATGTCGTGTACATAAATGTGTACAAGATCTAGACAGTGTACGTCAACTTATACTGATGGACATGGCATTTAATATGGGAGTTCCACGTCTATGTAAGTTTAAACTTATGTGGAATGCTATACACGAACAAAATTGGGAAGCCGCATCAAGAGAAATGTTAGATTCGAGATGGGCTAGGCAGGTAGGACGCAGAGCCAAAATTTTGTCAGAAGCTATGAAGTCAGGAGAGTTTTAATGTCTGAAGGTAAGGGATATACTATTAAAAAAATAGGTAGAGGTATGTATAAAGTATATGATAGCGGAAAGGCTAGAGAATACTTAGGTCCTGCTGAAAAACCTGAAGATAAAAAAGGTAAAAGCATAGCGGAACAAATTGGATTTAAAAAAGGTGGTCGTATTAAGTGTAGCCATAATAGGCTGTACTAATGTTCGGTCAAATATTACAAATAACAGGAGAGGCTTATGTTAAACCTTCTAATAGGACCCATTGCAGAATTAGCAGGTACTTGGTTGAAAGGTTCAGTAGAAACATCAAAGGCCAAGACAGATGCAAAGGTAGCCCACGCCAAAGCTGAAGCTATTGTCATGCAGAAGAAGGCCACAGGTGAAATAGACTGGGACCTTAAAATGGCTGATGCTTCTGCGTCTTCTTGGAAAGATGAGTGGCTTACATTAATTTTCTCAGCACCATTGATACTTAGTTTTTGTGGTGACTGGGGCAGGACAATTGTAGCTGATGGCTTTGGTGCGTTGGCAACTATGCCTGACTGGTATCAGTATACACTAGGTGTCATTGTCGCTGCCAGCTTCGGTGTCCGTAGTGCTAGTAAATTCTTCGGGAAACGCTAACTCAAAAAGCTGAAATGATTTCTCAACGCCCATTACTCTGATGGCATTGACGATTTCCATTTCTAATGTTTCTTCATCTGTACTGACTTCATCTGCATTGTTTCCTCGTACCCTTGCAAGAAGTTCAAGAGCCTTGAGAGCAGTGTTACCATTCCCCGCATTACGAGCAACCTCATACTGCTTTTCGATTTCTGAGATAACATCAACATCTGTTGAGATCTCATTTGTGAGTTCGTCAATCCGTTCTTTGATTCGTTCATCTTGTAATAACCTATGGCCTTGGTTATGGGCAGAGGTCTCACTATATCCTGCAGTTGCTGCCGCCTTTGTAGCATTTCTGTGCAGGATATAGGCTTGACAAAACCGTTCTTGTTTATCATTAAGCAGCGACATCTAGCAACTCTGTGTAATACTTTTCCTTACCACGTTTAGATGCTTCCCAAACTGCGGCGGCAAGAGTACCTTCACCGTGGAAATTAATACCCATATCCATCTGGTCGTTATCAAATAACTTCTCACAGTCCTGTGCCATAGCTAGTAGTTCACCTGTAGTCCAGAACTTTTTACCACCTGTTTCTACTTGCATATACTTAGGTCGTTGCTTCTCTGTATCTGTTGTTTCTTTTTTCATTTCCTCTGTTATTTCACCAACAGAACAATCAAAACCAAACAGTTCAAAGTTTCTAAATCCTAGTGTATGTGCAATGGCAATGGTACGCATAGCTGCACAAGTACCACCAGTGATAAGAGTAGAGCCTTCTTCAATACCTGTTGTCTTGTCTACTACAATCTTATCTGTAACAGACATATCACGCAAGGCATCTGAGTAGGCTTGCCAACCTTTTACATTAGCACCCTTCTTGATAAGATGTTTAGTAACTGAAGGATCAGTCATAGATGCAACAAGCATAATTGTCTGGTCATCTACTTTGTTAAACAAATCTTTACGAACTACACCGTGTGTACTAACTCCATCAATAGGACGTGGATCTAGGATCACACAAGCGAATGGTTGAATACCTTGCTCCAAAAGTTTTGGATAGCTATGCTTAACACAGAATACTTTACCATTTGTTTTAGCGATACGATCCTTAACTTCCCACCAATCAGTGCTACTACCACCAGAGACAATGATGGCGGTTTCATTGTTGATCTTACTTGTTTTAATCCAATCAAAATCTTTAATTAGTTTCTTATTCTCAAGAACATTATTAATGATCTCTTCTTTAGGACGAGAATCTTTTGGTGTGACAACAATAGGAACACGTGTCAGTTCATCTGGTATCTTAGGTAGACCTTGCTTCATAGCTACAAAGCAAAGGTGTGTTACACCACCACCAAGGACTGCATCAGAAGAAGGTAGAACAACCTTACCATATGCCGTAATCTCTTTCATAAGTTGGTTAACACCATCGTTGTCTGGCATACGTCCTTCTTTATCTTTAGAAAAGTAATCATCAAACACAAGAATAGGTACGTGCTTTAGATTTTCAAAGTCAGACTTGACTGTTTCGTATGAATGACCACCATCAATGTATGCAAAGTCTGCTTTCTTGATAGACTTGCAAGCCTTGAGTGTTTTCTTTGTGTCACCTTTATGTAGCTTGAACGTAAAGATTTTACCCATTGGTTTCATTTTACGTGCGAACTCTTCTAGTCTGGCTTCAACAGCTTGCTTAGAGTTATGTGGCTTGCTGTTCAATTCAATGTGATCTAATTCTGGGGTGGCTTCTTCAAACAAATCAAAGCCAGTGTAATGTACTTTATCTGTGTATTGAAATGCTGCAACTGCCATTTGAATAGCACG
>Ga0208303_1000765_pt1 | contig 13199 bp, 18 predicted proteins | sample CB_VirMetaG_2_FD_184537 | JGI IMG/M metagenome (GOLD analysis project Ga0208303, IMG submission 184537) | Freshwater to marine saline gradient viral communities from Chesapeake Bay - CB_1504_2 Viral MetaG (SPAdes) (version 4) | ecosystem: Environmental > Aquatic > Marine > Coastal | place: USA... | reverse complement strand
CATTCATCAACGGTGCAGTAGACGGCACAGCCCTAACCGCCAACACAACACCAACATCCCTCCCCGATCTATCCGCAACTGATTTCCAGATCGGCCCAACATTCAACGGCAATATAGGCAAGCTGGTCGTATGGTCTGACGACATTGGTGATGTAGGTATTGCGGAGGCGAGCGCATGATTACGATCACCAATCTCGACGGTGCAGAGCATGACGTATTTGCTACGCTCCTTCCCTCTGGCGTTCTCTGGCAAATGGTGCGATGCCCGGATGAAGCGACATTCGACGCAGTGGCGTTGGCAGTGGGCCTGACGGTCTACACAACCCCCGCCCAGCCCGCTATCATAGACGCAGACGGGCAAGAGATAGCACCAGCAGTCCCGGCATCTGGGCCAGTCATCCCCGCACCACACACAACCATCACTAAGATCGGCAACATCGTTCTGACGCCAGCAGTCACAGACGCAGAGGGCAACATCGCCACGCCCGCCGTCCTAGACACCCGCTTCCACGCAAACTTTTGGCTCGGCCCGGAGGTCGTCGCGCGGGGGCTGTGGAAGAAACTTGCAATCACGTGGACGCAAAACGGCACGGAAGTCGCGGAGAGCAACCGGCACGAGGCGGCGGTTAAATTCCAAGGCGTCGAGTTGATCGATCCGGATTCGATCTCCACGCCCAGCAACGTGCTTTTGTAAGAGGATAGAAATATGGCTGACAATTTCAGCGAACACGGCACGGGCCTTGATAGCCCCGCATCAAACGCCATCGCAGTAACGCCAGGAGTGTCCGCTCTCGGCAACGTCACCCGCGCGCTCTATGTCGGGGCCGCTGGCGATGTAGAGGTGACAATGGCAGGCGGTGGCGATGTGACTTTCGCGGGCGTTGGCGCAGGGTCAATCATCCCGATCCGCGTCACACACGTCCTGACGGCGGCTGGCGGCAGCGTCATCGCGCTTTGGTAAAGAACATGCGCGCATTTATCGAAGCCATTGCCGAGGCTATGCGCCAGACACCAAGCCCACACTGCGCGCAACTCACTCGCAAGGGCACGAGGGCGAGGGGATAGATTGACATGAGCTACCGTCTATAAAAAGATTCAGACTGCGGATCTGATACCCTACGCGCGCAACAGCCGGACCCACAGCGATTTACACGGCGGCATCGGTGGTGCGCTCATACGCTGTTCGGAGGTTGTTCAACCGATAGCCCAGCCTCAACCGCAGCGCACTAAATCGCAAAAATGCGAAAATAAATTGAGGACATCAAATGCCAAGCCCAACCCATAAGCCAACCGACCTAACCCGGCAGACGGTGCAACTTCACGCGACAGTCGGGACAGATCAAGAGTTGATCGCGCAGATCATCGGCATTGGGGCCAAGACGCTGCGCAAGCACTACCGCGCCGAGTTGGACCTATCGACGGCCAAGGCCAATGCCACGGTGGGCGGGGCGCTGTTCAACAAGGCCAAGGGCGGCGACACGGCAGCAATGATATTCTGGATGAAAACGCGGGCCGGGTGGACTGAAAAGACTGTCGTGGACAACACCAGCAGCGACGGCAGTATGGCGGGGGCAAGCGCACTTGAACGGATCAACAGCAAACTTGCTCGCCTCGCAGACGCCAGAGATAAGGCAGGCGATACTAGCGGATCTGACTGACGACGAATTAGAGGCGCTCGAATACGATTGGCGGTTCTGGGCACGCAAGGAACAGCTCGCACCAGACGGCGATTGGCTCACATGGGTTATCAACGCGGGCCGGGGCTTTGGCAAAACGCGGGCCGGGGCTGAGTGGGTCAAGGAACAGGTTGACGCGGGGCGGCAGCGGATCGCCCTGATCGGCGAAACGTATAAGGATCTGGTTGAGGTCATGTGTTTTGGGGATAGCGGGCTGGCGTCTGTTTTCCCGGATCATCAACGGCCTAAAATCGTCGCCAATCCAAGCGTCCAGATCACGTTCCACACAGGAGCCATTGCCCTTGGTTACAACGCGACACAGCCCGCACAACTACGCGGGCCGCAATTTGATGCAGCTTGGTGCGACGAGTTGGCAAAGTGGCGCTATGCGCGCGAAACGTGGGACATGCTGCAATTTGGCTTGCGCCTTGGTGAAAGGCCGCAGGCGCTTGTTACCACAACGCCGAGGCCGATCACGGTCCTAAAAGAAATCATGGCGGATGACGCGACAGTCATCACGCACGGTTCTACATTCGACAACGCAGGCAATCTCGCGGCATCGTTTCTCAAGCAGATCCGCAACCGATACGAGGGCACAAGGCTGGGCCGCCAGGAACTGAACGCCGAGATGCTGGACGATCTGCCAGGCGCGCTCTGGACTCGGGCCATGATTGACGAACACCGCAAGAGGGAAGCGCCAGACATGCGCCGGGTGGTTGTCGCGGTTGACCCATCGGGCACCGGGGGCGCGGATGATGACGGCGACAGCATCGGTATCGTGGTTGCAGGGCTAGGCGTGGATGGCCGCGCGTACGTCCTGGCGGATCGCACATGCAAGCTATCGCCCGATGGATGGGGCAGACGGGCCGTGGTGGCCTATCACGAATTCAGTGCGGATCGCATCGTGGCAGAGCGCAACTTTGGCGGCGCGATGGTCGAGCATGTAATCAGGACGGTCGATAAGTCGGCCAGCTATAAAGAAGTGACTGCAAGCCGTGGCAAAGTCGCACGGGCAGAGCCAGTCGCGGCGCTATACGAACAGGGCCGGGTGTCGCACATTGGCAGCTTGCCGGATCTCGAAGATCAAATGTGCCAGATCGGGCCAGACGGATATATCGGCGATGGCTCGCCGGACAGGGCCGACGCTCTCGTGTGGGCGCTAACAGAATTGATGCTAAAAACGCAGCTAGAGCCGCGCGTCAGGGCATTGTGAGGATATAAATGGGCATCTTTGACGCTTTCCGCAGGCAGGCACCGCAGGTCAAGGCCAGTGCTGCCGCGCAGACGCTTGTCCTGACACCGGGGCAACCCGCGTGGACGCCTCGCAATTACACAGCGCTTGCGCGCGAGGCGTATCAGCTAAACGTAATTGCGTATCAGGCAGTCAACAAGATTGCCGAGGCGGTTGCGTCTGTGCCCGTCAATCTGTTTCGCGGCGATGTCGAAGTGACGGAAAGCCCGCTGCTTGATCTGATCGAAAACCCAAACCCATTGCAAGGGCGTGCCGAATATCTCACGGCGCTGATGGGGTTCTATATGCTCTCTGGTAACGCGTATCAGGAAAAGGTCCGGACCACTGGCGAGCCGCGCGAATTGTACGTTTTGCGCTCGGATCGAATGAAGGTCATCCCGTCAAACACAGGCGCGCCTGCCGGGTTCGAGTACGACATGAACGGGCGCAAGGTCCGATGGGATGCTGATCCGGAAACGCTGGAAAGCGACGTCTGGCAGATCAAGACATTCAACCCGGTCAACGACTGGTATGGTATGTCGCCCGTCGAGGCCGCTGCCTATGCTGTGGATCAGCACAACGAGGCTATGAAGTGGATGCAATCGCTGTTGCAGAACAGCGCGCGGCCATCTGGGGCGCTTGTTTCGCAGAACGACAGCCCGCTATCTGACGACCAATACAACAGGCTCAAGTCATCGCTGGAGGAAATGTATCAGGGCGGCGACAACGCAGGCCGTCCGATGCTGCTAGAGGGCGGGCTGGACTGGAAAGAAATGGGCCTTTCACCCGTCGATATGGGCATAATCGAGCAGAAGAACAGCAGCGCGCGGGATATTTGCCTTGCCTTTGGCGTTCCCCCGCAGCTTTTGGGCATCCCCGGCGACAACACTTATTCGAATTATGCCGAGGCGCGGCTGGCATTTTGGGAGGACACAGTGCTGCCTCTTCTGGGCTGCGTCTATGGCGCGTGGAACCAATGGCTAGTGCCTGACTTTGGCGAAAAGCTGGAACTGCGCCCCGATCTCGATCAGGTTCCCGCCATTGTTGAAAAGCGAATGGCGCTCTGGGCAATGGCTGACGCATCGCAGGATCTGACACTAAACGAACGCCGCGAAATAAAGGGCTTCGAGCCTGTGCCGGGGGGTGATACGCTACTGGTCCAGGCTAATCTCCTGCCGCTGGATATGTCCCTGCCAATGGAAGAATCCGACATCAAGGCGCTGGCACGCGCGGCAGGTTATCCCGATAACGTCACGCCGCTGGATCGCAAGGCACAGTGAGACGCCTCATAGATCAAGATCCGCGCAGAGAGGCAGCGCGGCAAAACAGGATCATATCGGCAGCGGATCGGCGCTTTTCACGGCAATTCGCGGCGGAAATTGCGCGGGCCATGCGCGAAATGTCAGACAAATATGAGGCAACAGGCAATTTCCCGGCCCTACCAGATGACCACGAGCGGCGCATTCGTGATCTATTCTTGGCCGTTGGCGTGACGATGATCGAGGCATTCGGCGATCGGATCTTGAGACAGGGCAAGGCGCTGAAATTTCGGATTGAAACCAAAGAGGGCTTTGCCGAATTCTTTCAACGGCTCGCGCTGGAATGGATCAGCGCAGAGGCGATACGGCGGCGCATCACCAGCATATCGGAATTCACACGGACCAGCATCATCTCGGTGATTATGGGTGGGCAGGGAGAGGGCCTTGGCGTTTCTGAGATAGCGAAAAACATCAATCGCCGAGTGCCGACAATCTCGCGCTGGCGCGGCGCTCTGATAGCGCGAACAGAGACACACGGGGCGGCGAATTACGGGGCGAATGAGGCAGCGAAGGCCACAGGGCTGACGCTAAAAAAAGAATGGCTGGCCGTTTCTGACAAACGAACGCGCGGCGCAGAGGCAGGCGACAAATACGATCACTTGAGCATGGACGGGCAAATTGTCGAGCGTGACGAGCCGTTCAAAATGCCAGCACCGGGCGGCACCATAGATGCCATGTATCCGGGCGACAGATCACTACCAGCGGGGGCAAGCATCAACTGCCGCTGTGCCGTTTCCTACATCGTGGACGACGGATTTTAAAGGGCTACCAAATGACAATGCAGACAAAATCAGTCGCCTTCGAGTTGAAGCGCGAACCAGATCAGGACGGCACCATTGAGGGGTACGCCAGCGTTTTCGACGTGGTGGACAACGGGATGGACGTTATCAGCCGGGGCGCGTTTCGCAAATCCCTTGGCTCTGGGCGCAAGGTTCGGATGCTGTGGCAGCACGACATGAGCCAGCCAATCGGCGTCTGGGATGAGGTTGAGGAAGACGAGCGCGGGCTGCGCGTCCGGGGCCGGATCTCGAAAGAGGTTGGCAAGGGCGCAGAGGCAATCGCTCTCTACAAGATGGGCGCGATGGACAGCCTGAGCATCGGCTACCGCACTATCCAAGCATCTGCCGAGGGCAGCGGGCGGGTTCGCCGTTTGGATGAAGTCGAACTGTGGGAAATCTCCGCAGTGACTATCCCCATGCTGGATGATGCGCGCGCAAGCGTGAAATCAATCCGCACAATCAGAGAATTTGAGAAAGCCCTGCGGGACGCAGGTTTTTCCAAGACCGAAGCCAAGGCCGTCGCGGCTGATGGTTTCAATGGCCTAGCCGATCATCGGGACGATGTAGAGGTCGAGCCGGACACCGAGGCGCTCAAGGCGCTTCATGACCGTATCAGACTATTACAGGAGGCGTTCGCCAATGTCTGAGCAATTCAATCCCGCAGACCTTATCAAGGCTGTGGAAGGCGTCAATAAAGGCTTTGAGGAATTCAAAGCGGCAAACGACGCAAAACTCAAAGAGATCGAAACCAAGGGCGCGGCTGATCCTCTGCTTGAGCAGAAGCTGGCAAAGATCGAGGCCGATCTGGACAAGTACCAGAAAGTCACCGACGACGCTGCCTTGGCATTCAAGCGCTCGCAGCGCGTGATGACGGATCAGAACGGCAACGAGGTTGACCTTGACGCCAAGGCCCGAGATTGGGCTGTGTCTATCTCGGGTGACCGCAAGGTTGATTTCGACGCCAAAGCAATGCGCGAATACTCGTCTGCATTCGGGCGCTTCCTGCGCAAAGGCGAAGAGCGTTTTACGGCTGACGAACACAAAGCATTGTCAGTCGGCACCGATCCAGATGGCGGCTATGTCGTTTATCCGGATATGTCGGGCCGCATCGTGCAGCGCGTATACGAGACCTCGCCAATGCGCGCGTATGCGACTGTGCAGACCATTTCGAGCGATGCGCTTGAGGGGCTGTATGATCTGGACGAAGCCGGGGCATCGTGGGTCGGGGAAACCGAATCCCGCGCCGAGACAGACACGCCTCAGATCGGTCGCTACCGCATCCCCGCGCATGAACTTTCTGCAAAGCCACAGGCCACGCAGAAACTGCTTGATGACGCTGCAATCAACATGGAAGCGTGGTTGTCGGCCAAGGTCGCGGATAAATTTGCCCGCACTGAGGCCGCTGCGTTTGTCACTGGCAACGGCATCAACAAGCCTCGGGGCTTCTTGACGTACACCGACGGCACCACTCTCCCCGGCACTATCGAGCAATTCGATACGGGCGTGAATGGTGCGTTTGCTGCGGCTCCATCGGGCGGCGATATCCTTATCAGCGCCCTCTACGGCCTCAAGGCACCCTACCGCGCAAATGCGGTATGGGCCATGAACCGGGCCACCACGACCTTGACGCGCAAACTTAAGGACAGCGATGGCTCCTACCTCTGGTCACCCGGCATTGCCGCCGGTCAACCTGCGACGATCCTCGGTTATCCCGTTGCATCGTTTGAAGACATGCCCGATCCAGCCACTGGCTCGCTCTCGATTGCGGTCGGTGACTGGCGCGAGGCGTACACCATCGTGGATCGCATCGGCATTCGTGTCCTGCGTGATCCCTATTCGAGCAAGCCATACATCCAGTTCTACACAACCAAGCGTGTGGGCGGCGATGTGGTCAACTTCGAAGCGATGAAAATCGTGGCATTTCAAGCCTAATCAACCTGGCGGGCTGTGATGGCCCGCCTTCCCTGAAGCGCCGATAGAAGGATTTCTGAGATGCGCGATATGCTAAACAACAAAACCGTAGTCCATTTGGGCAATGTCACTGTCTCGGGCACTACGCCAGCAGTGTCGTCCTATGTGGACTTGCAAGGCTATGACGCTGCAACCATCGTCGTGGTCAACAACACCGTTACTGACGCGGGCACCGCTGCTGGCTTTACCGTGACGCTGCAAGAGAGCGCAGACACCACGGCGGCGGCTGCGACCACTGTTGCAACCACAGATACTGTGGACGCCACAAATATCATTGTTGTCACATCCGACAGTGCCGACAATACCACGGCGGGCGGCATGGGCTACAAAGGCTCTGAGCGCTATGTGGGCATTAGCGTCACGGGCACCACTGGTTCGGATGCTGACATCTCAATCATGGCTGTTCTCAACAAGCCTCACCGCGCGCCGACTACGTTTATCGGCACGGCGGTTGCTCGCACTTAATTAGCTGAGTTTTAAAGCGGGGCGGCATGTTCGCCCCGTCATAAAGCACAGGGGATAGACGAATGCAGGCTAAAATTACCCGCGCAGATGGCTTCACGTGCGCGCCGGATGGGCACACTGTCCGCACATTCCCGCTTGGCACGGCAGTCGATGGCCGGGTGGCGCAATGGGCAATCGATGCGGGCGCAGCGCAGGCATATGACCCGCGCGACACTATCGGCTCTGTGCCTGATCTGGAAACCAAGGCTCCGCCAAAAAAGCGCGGGCGCCCACGGGGAAAGGCTAAAACCTGATGGCCCTACGCTCGCCCATGTCGCTCTATCAATATCGCGGCCATGTCCAAACATCTGCCCCGGCTGTTGAGCCAGTCACCGCAGACGAATTGCGGACGCTGCTCAATGAGACCGCCACGGGCTTGCCCGACGCAGAGGCCAATGGCTTCATCGCAGAGGCGCGCGAGTGGATCGAGGAAATGACCGGGCTGGCAATCATCACGCAATCGTGGAAGCTGGCGCTAGATCGCTGGCCCAGCCATGCAGAGCCGTGGTGGGATGGCGTGCGCCAAGGGTCGATCTCTGAACTCTATGGCGCGGCTGGATGGGCTGACGTGGATCTGCCCCGCTTCCCATTGCAGACGGTCGATACCGTGACCGTCTATGACGAGGACAGCAACAGCACGGCAGTCAATATCGCCAGCACATTCGACGTTGATACATACCGCAAGCCGGGTCGCATCACGCTACAGCGCGGCGCGTCATGGCCTGTTGCTCTGCGCGCGAGCAATGCCATCCAGATCGACTATATCGCTGGGTACGGCGATGCAGCCACAGACGCCCCGGCAGCACTGCGGGCGGCGGTCAAGCGCATGGCGGCGTGGCTCTATACCAATCGCGGCGATTGCAACGAGGCGGCAGAGGCCACCAGCGCAAAGACGCTTCTTAGCGCGTACATGGTGGCGCGCATCTAATGATTACTCAGCGGATAGATTTAACAGAAGGCGCATGGACTGAAATCACTGGCGGTTCTAATATTTTGCTTGTTGAGGGCGGCGTTTCTGGGTCATTCCTGCTGCACTTTGAAAACTCGCAAACACCGCCAGCGATTGATGCGCCAGCCCATCGCGTGCAAACATACCAAGCGCCGATTGATTTTACATTATTTAATTTGACACTTGGTCAACGGCTCTTTGCCCGGTCATTTAAAGGCAATTCGTTTGTAATTGTAACGCGCGAAGTCGAAGTTTATGTTAACTTCATACCATTGGGCAGCGACAGTCTTTTGACAGCCAACGGAAACACGTTCAAAGTTAAGGAAGCCGCATAATGGCTGATTATAATTCCAGTTATACCGGCGCGCAGATCGACGCGGGGATTGCTACGGCGAACACCTCGCTGCAAACGGATGACACCGGCTGGGCGGAATACGTCGATACCCAATATACTTCAGGCGCTCCTTTTTCGGTGCTTGCGGACACTAATACCGTTGTTCCAAACAACGGCGGAACGGCAAACGAAACGCAAATGCCTGACGATGTAACAACATTTTACAACGGCTCAACAATAACCGGGCGCGCTGGTGACGGCATTATAATTACATTTGAATGCAAACTGCTTCCAACCAATGTTAACACAACCGTTGCGGAAACTTGGTTCGATATCGGGGGCGGCGTTGGGGAAATTTACCGGAGCTTGATCTCTTTCCCGAAAGGCACCGGCGTGGTGCGTCCGATCAATTTCACGGTGGCAGGTTATCAACTGGCGACATGGGCAACGAACGGTGCGACAACATATATTCGAGCCAACGGCACGATGGACGTTTACGATATTCGCTATGTTATCACTCGCACTCACAAGGCGCGCTAATATGGCCTGTAAATGCTCTGATTATTCTTCCGGGATGCTCCGCGAGCCAGTCACCTTCGAGCGCATGACGCGCGCCAGCGACGGCGCTGGGGGCTTCACAGAGACGTGGGCGACAATTACGGGCGCACCTACCCGCGCGATGGTTTCGGCGATGAGCGGCAGCGAGCGGTGGCAGTCACAACGCTCGGCAGCAACGTCCACGCATAAAATCGTCACGCGGTATTATGACGGGCTGACCGAGGTCGACCGCGTCGTCATTCGGTCGCGGGCGTACAACATCCGGTTCGTCAATAACGTGGATCTAGCAGATCGCTGGTTGGAAATCACGGCAGAGGTCGGAGTGGCGCTATGACGGATTTCGAAATCACAGGCGACCGTGAACTGATCGAGGCCATGCGCCACGCAACTGCTGATGTGCTTGAAGGTGTCGCTAAGGCGGTCACATCATCCGCTCTTGGCCTTCAAGGCGACGTGAAGCAGCGTGTCATTCGCGGGCCTGCCACGGGTATCGTTTACGAGAAAACAAACCCGACACGAACTCACCAAGCATCTGCCCCCGACGAGGCACCAGCAACCGACACCGGACGCCTTGCCAACAGCATCGACTTTGACGCGGTTGACAAATTCACCGCGACCGTGGGCAGCAACCTAGTATATGCGGCGGCGCTTGAGTTTGGTGTGCCATCGCGCAACCTTGAGCCGCGCCCGTATTTCACTCCAGCGGTTGAAAAGATGCGGCCAAAGTTCAGAGCGCGTCTTGAGCGCGCAATAAATGGTGCGCTCTAATGGCAGCACCAACATACAAGGCGCTACGTCAGGCGCTCTACACGCGGCTGGATGCGCAGTTGAGCGTCCCGGTATGGTCGCCCAAGGCCCCGCAGAACGCACAGGGCGAAAGCTTATCGCCGTTTCCATATGTCGCCATTGTTCAGGCGGCGGAATCGGCATGGAACACCAATCAAGCGCGCGGCGGTGAATTCGTCGTGCAGATCGACGGGTACGCGCGCGCAACGGCAGCGGCCAGTGCAGAGGACGCCATATTGACGCTCTGGGCGTCCACCCGCGAGGCGCTGGAATGGTACTCGCTCACAGTCACCGGGGCCATTTGGGTCGATACCAAGCTGGACCTTGTGAACACAGGTTGGGACGATGGCGGCGACACGCGGCGCTTTGTGTCTCAATGGCGGATTACATTGGACGAATCCGCATAATTTAACCACCACAACGGCCACTCGAAAGGGCTTTTATCATGGCGAAACTCACAGGCCGCTTGTGCCTTATCAAAAAGAATGCGGTGACAATCGCGGGCGGTCGGACTGTTTCCGTCACTGTCAACGGCTCACCAATCGACGTGCAGGATCAAGGCGATTCAGGGTTCGTCACGCACCTTGCGGGCATCCTGACGGGGCGCTCTTTGGAACTCTCGATTGAAGGCTACGAAGAGGACAACGTGCTGCGCGATATCGCCATGTCCACAACTGCAACGGACAGCTTCTTGACGGATATCACATTCGAATTCCCAGACGGGGACGAAATCAGCGGTAGCTTTGTCTTGTCCGGATATTCCGAGACGGGCGCATACGAGGACGCACAGACTTTCTCCGGATCGTTCACATCTAACGGCACGTGGACCTATACAGCAGCATAAGGGGCGATCATGAAGGGTTTCGAAGATGTGACTTTGGGCTGGGATGGCAATGAATACGTTATCCCGGCAAATAAACAACTGATGCTGATCGCGACCATTGAGGACGTGTTCGCGGGCGCGTCTGGGCGTCAGGCGCTTGAGGTTCTATGCCGTGGGTCTGGTCCTAGCTATTCGACCCTTGCACGGGCTTACGGGGCCGCGTTGCGCTATGCTGGTGCAAGCGTGACTGACGATGAGGTTTATCTTACCATCATGTCAGGGATGGCCGACGCAAAAGGCGAGACGGCAATCCTAATTCAAAGCGCCATCGTCGGGCTGATCTCAATCATTGCCCCGCCAATCGGGCACATGCTCTCAAGCGGCGACAGCGATGCAGAGCCTTTGAAGCCTGCAAAAAAGAAGAAAGCGGCGGCTTAGTAAAAACGCTTCACCACATTTTTGTTGCGAATGATTGGGTTTCACCCACTGAATTCTGGGCCATGCCACCGGGTCAGGTGTGGTGGGTGATAGACGCCAAAATGCCAGAGCGCGAGCGAAGCCGTGGCAAGGATATGGCAGACGTGCGGCAGATGGTCAGACAGGCCAAGGCTGACGAGAAAAAGGCTGCATGAAAATGGCATTACCATCAATCATCGTTCGCATCGGCGCAGACACCGCCGAATTTAAAAAGGGAATGGCCGACGCCCGCGATGAGACCAAAAAAACATCCCGCGACATGGCAAAGATTGGCGCAACGGTTGGAAAGTTCACTGTTCGTCTGGCGGCGGCTGGTGTCGCAGTTGCGGGGGCTGTTTTGGCCGCGGGCAAGGCTGCTGGATCTGCTGTCAAGGAAATTAAGGTGCTTTCCGATCTGGCCGGGGTCGGAACAACGGAATTCCAGCGGCTTGCCGAGGCTGGGCGGTCTGTCAATTTCTCACAAGAGAAAATGGCCGACATCTTCAAGGACGTAAACGACAAATTCGGCGACTTCATGTCAACAGGCGCTGGCCCGCTTGCTGATTTCTTCGAAAACATCGCGCCAGCCGTTGGGGTGACGGCAGAGCAATTCGCGCGACTATCCGGCCCAGAGGCTTTGCAGCTTTACGTTTCCTCACTTGAAAAGGCGGGCGTAGGTCAACAGCAAATGACCTTCTACATGGAGGCGCTTGCCTCTGACGCGACGGCGCTGCTGCCTCTGTTGCGGAACAACGGAACGGAAATGAAGCGGCTCGGAGATGAGGCGCAGGCTGCGGGGCGCGTTCTTGATGCGGGTCTAATCGCAAAAGGCGTAGAACTCGATAAGCGGCTATCCGAATTGTCGCGGACACTTCAGACCAAAGTATCTGCGGCTATTCTGGAATACTCTGACGAAATCGTCGCGGCGGCTGATTTCATCATTAACAATATCATCCCGGCGATCGATTCATTCATCACCAAAATTGGCGAATGGGTTTCGGCAATCACGCCAGCGGTCACGGCAGTCACTGAGTTCATTCGGCTGGCAGGCATTGCGGCTGGGCTGGATGTGCCGGGGACAGAAAGCGCACAGCCATCAGAAGAGGACGCGGCGCGCGACTTGTTCCCGCCTGAAATGTCTTTTGACAACACAACAGGCACACGGTTTTTAGACGAGAACGGCAACGTCATCCTTGATGACGGCGGCCCTGCTCTTGCCACAAAAGTCCCCCCCAAAATAGTCCGCAATCCCAAAAAAGAAAAAACCAAAAATGGCGGCGGCGGGGCATCTGGCACCATCCCAACAGCCGAGGAATTGGCCGAGGATCTGGCCCGCCTGCAAGAAGGGCTGATGACAGAGACCGAGGCGCTGGACGCTTCGCGCGCCGAGCAGTTGGCAAAGCTGGAAGAGTTCCGCCAGTCCAAGGTCGATCTGGGCGCGGATTACAACGACATCGAAGAGCGCATTCAGAAAGAACACGCCGATAAATTGGCCGCGATTGAGCGCGCATCTTTGCAACTAAAATTGCAGGCGGTCAGCGGCGCTCTGGGCGATCTATCCAGCCTGATGCAGTCCGAGAACAAAAAGCTGTTTGCCATCGGCAAAACGGCTGCACTCGCTCAGGGTATAATCGACGGGTATAGCGCAGCATTAACTGCCTGGGACAAGGGCATGGAGTTGGGCGGGCCACCAGTTGCGGCAGCTTTCACGGCGGCATCGCTTGCCAAAACAGGGATGCTTTTAAGCCAGATCAAGAGCGCATCGCCAAACGGCGGTGGCGGTGGCGGTGGCGGCGGTGGCGGCGGTGGCAGC
>Ga0208303_1000760_pt1 | contig 13219 bp, 15 predicted proteins | sample CB_VirMetaG_2_FD_184537 | JGI IMG/M metagenome (GOLD analysis project Ga0208303, IMG submission 184537) | Freshwater to marine saline gradient viral communities from Chesapeake Bay - CB_1504_2 Viral MetaG (SPAdes) (version 4) | ecosystem: Environmental > Aquatic > Marine > Coastal | place: USA... | reverse complement strand
TGTGCGACCCTCAGTTAAAAACTCGCAACTCTTGTATATTTTTTCCCAATCTATTGCAAACCACTCCCCCGTACTAAATTTTGTCCGAATTTCTAAATATCTCGGCTCGATCCTGTACATTAAATTCACGCTTGTTCTGCAAACTTTTTCAAGATACAACGCCGTAGCCACTGAGCGATAAACTTCTCGCTCGTTATGATCTTTAAAAGTTACAGGGTATTTATACTGACCCCGTTCCATCATCTCAACGAGGGGTCTCATTCTGCCTATCTGCTTATATCTCGGTAACTCCACTCTGTAATGATGGCGATTTTCTTTTGCTCGATGGGCTAAGATGGTTTTATTCCACTCTTTATCAGCGTGGTTTATGACTGCCTTGATGTAGTACGAGCAATCAAACTTAGCCAACTCTTGATCCTCGACTAGTCCCTTATTTAAATCAAACAATCTTTTTAAATAGGGTTCGGGTTTTTTAATTCCGACTTTCTCTTCAATGGTTTTAATTAAGTTCATTCTCTTCCTCGCTTTCTTCATAGTTTTCACAGTCCCACTCACTAGCCCAATCCGATTCTGAAGATTCAATAAAATAAAAACCTGAATACTCCCCAAAATCTTTATCTAACATCTTACTTGCAATTTCTTCTGCCTCATCTTTATTTTTTGCACATACTGTGTAGGTAACATCACTTCTTCCATATCTTACTTCATACGCTTTTTTATCACTCATTTTTAGTCCTTCCTTAGTTTTAAAAAGGTTTGCCCTGTGGATCATGCTTGAGGGCGTGGTTATTGTTTTCGGTTTCCAATTTATTTAAACCAAGCTTGTCCAAAATTATTTCTGTATAGGTCGGTTTCGGATCTGGTTTAATTAAGAATATAAAATCATTCTCAGGGTCAAGTTTTAATATCTCAATGCCCTTTTGAAGTTTCTCGATCTCGCCCTTTTCGAGTGTAATTTTTACAACGGGGCTTTTTGGTTTGGTTCTCATTTTAATATTTCCTCGCTTTCGGTGTGTTTTAGATTGGTTTCCAATTTGTTTATAAAGTTAAGCTCATATCGGACTTGGTTTAAATCTTCGGTGATTTCATTTATTGCCTTGTTGAAGTCGATCATCGAATTTCTGCCCTTTTCGGCTTGGTGTTGGTTCTCATAATAGTGGAGTTGCTCGGTCAGTTTTTCTCGGTGTTGCTCGAGCAGTGAAACTGCAAAAGTCAATTCAATATTTTTATAAATACTCATATCTTGCCCCCCTTACTTTTTTGTTTGATTTAATAATTAGGGCTAGGGCTTTAATAGGTGAATATCCACACCCCCTCAAATATTTATAAGCATATTTTTTGCCCCGTGTTAAAACTAGGTTTTTTGTCAATCTCTGCATAATCGTTCCTTTTCTATCAATTTTATATAAATTCGGCTTTCACAATCGCTCTCTGTTGCATTTTCTCGGGGGCGTTGATACTTACCCCTTACCTTTTTTTAAGCTTTTATGTAGCCGTCCCTGTTTCGATCTGTCTTGCTCGATCTCATCAGCAAACCCTCTAAGGTCTGGACAAGGTGCCACCAAATAAAAAAGGGACTAGGTTTGACCCTAGCCCCTCCATTCATCATGCCGTTGTAACTCTGCCTTTCATTAGTCGATTAAAAAGTGGGATCAAACCAAGAGCCAGAACACAACCAAGCCCTGACCCTATCGCAAGGGGATAATTTAAACTCGCTAAGCCCCCTAAGAAGTCCGAGAAAGCGTTGCCGATCCCTGCCCCTGCGATCACAAGTAAATGACCCGATTGGAATTTTTTGGGCAAGTATTTCTCGATCTCTAACCCCGTAAACGCCCCGAAGATCATCACGCCGTTGTCAACGATACCAAATACAATGAAGTCAAACATAGTTAAGCCCCCCTGTGAAGTGTGATTTGTGGTGGCATTAGAAACCCTCTGCACTCGTACTCATGCTTGGTCGGTAGCATATCCCCGTTCAACTCGTCCCAATTATTGCTGATCCATTCCACCTCGTTTTCAATGTCGCTCATTAGATCTGGGGCAATAATGCCGTAGCCCCCCCAATCTTTATGTGGAAAGCCCTCGCCGAGTTCCTCGAAGTATTTAATAGTTTCACTGTCTACCTTTAGAGCATATCCTCTGGGGTCGTGGTTTATAAATATGGCGTAGTTTTTATATTGTCTGGGGCGTTGGTAGCTTTCGAGTAAATAGCAGACTTTCCCCTCGATCCGACAAAGTTTCTTTTCGAGTTCGGCTATGTGATCCTCTTGGCTGTCGTGATCCAATTCAGGGAACCCGTTGCATAATTGAGTGGTGATCTCATGGGCTTTGTTCTCAAGTCGGCGTAGTTTCTTACATAGGTTTATCGGGTCGATTAGGTTTGGATCAAGTCCAAAAAATTTAATTAAGCCCTCGCCGTGTTCTCGGATCATAGCCGTTGTGATGTTGCGTTTTAGTTCTTTTTTACTTGGTTTCATAATTAGTCCTTTTCTGTGTAAAAAAGGGGGCTATGTTCGCCCCCGTTAAAATTAAATTTGATATAAAAAATAAGTGCCTTGATAGTGGGGTTGCCATTCCCACCCGTATTTTTTTGCCCATTCGTGAAACTCTGGTTTTAAATCCACCATATAGTCTGAATCGCCTAAGTATTCAAAACAAAACATGTTGCCTTGTTCAGAACTTAGACAAACTTTTTCCTCGCCGTCTTCGTTTGTCCAAATTGCAATTTTTGGGGCGTGTCTTTCGTTTGATTCGTAATTATCGCTCCACTCAGTTTTCGGGAGTTTTTTAAGTCTTGATTCTAGGTATTTAAATTTCATAATTAGTCCTTTATAAAATCGGGTCAAATCGCCCGTTCTGATACACTAACACGAAAATTTATTTATTGTCAAACATTATTTTACTTTATAACTAAATCATTGATTTTATTGATCTTTTTTTGTTCGGATTGTTCGGGTTTTTCTACTTTACTTTAAAGTATGAACCTGTTGATAACTTTGTGGATAACTTTTTTTGAAATGCCTGGAGTGTGATTCTCTGAAAGTATTGATTTTATTAGTATTTATTATTAATTATTATTAACTATCTATTTCTATCTATCTATTTTTTACTGCTTATTTTTTAATCTGTTCGGATTGTTCATGCTTTTTTATAGGACAATAAAGCTGGAAGTTTTTTTCTTTTACACTTGCAAAAAGAGGGGCTTGGTCTGACTTTTTTCTTCCCCGTTATCCTAAAAAATACCATGAACAATCCGAACAACCCGAACAATCCTTTAAAATCAAGGACTTACACACGAACAACGCCCGAACAAAGTCCGAACAACCCGAACAATCCTTTATAATCAATGACTTAGCTATAATAACCCTGTTGACTGTGTGGTTATCCTGTTATTACCTAGTCAAACTCAGTTCATATATTGAGTAAAGTAATACTTAGCTTTAGGAACATGAACAAATTACAATTCGATCCAACCAAATAAGAACAAAGTTAAAACCGAACCACAAAACCAACCAGAAAAACGAGGTCAGAACCAAAATGGGACGGGGTACCCACCCACCAAAAATTTTATGGGACTCCGTATAACTCTGTATACACTTAGCTGCGCATAAATAGTCAACACTTTTTTCCAAATTCCGACCCCCCACCCCCTCAATATAGGAACACCCCCCGTCAAGGGGACCCAAAAGAGACACCTAAAAAAATATATTGCACAAAATAGATATTAGGTATATAGTATTATTAAGAATTAGGTTCTCTCCCTGGTTCTTTGATGACATGAGTTTAATTTCATTCATTATTACTTCCTTTCGACCCCGTCTTTCTAGGCGGGGTTTTTATTTGAGACTGATTCTCGTTTCTGCAAAACATTTCACCGGCAGGTACAATGACATTTTAACTAGGAGAACACCATGCGAGAGAAGTTATTAACTGCATTAGAAGCACATGCCAAGGGACACATAGAAAAACACAGAATAAACGTTGAGATATACCTGACTAATTCAGTCGGGATTGGTGAACACGGTGATATTATAGAAACAATTGAAAAAGAGCTTGACGAGATAGCCAGATATCAGGATCATTTAGACATTATTAAGAAATATTTTGGATAAAACTACAGTTCTTTAGGGTCGAACCCATATAAGGAGGCTATATGTCTGATGATGGCTTTGAAACGTTTGTTATCATGGTCGTGGTATTCCTGTTCTTTTGCTTTATAACAGTATAGGTGTGCCATTTCATGAAGTAGTGTTTTGCAGATAGTATCAAAGTGAGCATTGCGAGCACTACTAATATAAATAGTATTTTCTTCGGGAGCAAACTCTCCTAGTATATCTTTGCGTCGAGTAACTTTAAGTTTAATTTGATGAGCATGGGGCATATCAAGTTTATCAAAGGGTTCCATGCGACAGAAAGTCTTATATAAGAGTTTTAGATTTGCGTCCGTAAGCAGGCTCAAGACCAAGCCCTTCCAAGGGCCCAAAGATTAATGGGACCAAACTCTATCTCTTTCCATTTTATGTGCATTTGGGATACTTGGGAATGAAGTTCTCTGGAAGTTGGACATAGTCCTGATGTAAACACGCTGTTGACCACGATTTAAGATCTCCTTTTACACACTGTTCAAAGTACTGTGTTGCGTGTGCGCATGATTCAAAGTTACCGATATATTCTCGGCTGTCATCTACGTATAGAATTAAAAGCCATTCTAACATGCTAGTCCCCCCTAGCAAAAATCTAGATTACTATTATACTCTTCCAGAAAGAACTATGTTACAATATTTTGTATTAGCTGCAAAAACAAATCAAAGGTGTAACAGCGACACATGACAAGCAAAGAATTACAACCCAATTCTATTGAAGAAGATTCTGACACGTTTAATTTAATCTTCCCTAATATAGAAGAGAATGTTCCATTACCTATTTCTCAAAAGCAAGCCATGCCTGACATGACGGCAGAGAAAGAACTTAATATTAGAGCTGAGACAATAAAAACTTTGTCTGATATAAAAGGGGAACCGATTGAGCCAGATAGTAAACATGCTCAAGAAGCTAAACAACTGGCAACGGACATGATGAATAACCCAGAGTTAAAACCGGATTTTGCAAGTTACCCGAATGAAACAATGGCTTACCTTGCTGGCATGGTAGCTCAGTCAAATGTAAAGCTCGTTAATCAGTTAGCAGATTTTAAACTCTATGTATTAAACAACGCTGTCTTAGTTCACGAAACATCAACAAGCCCTAAAGATAAACTTGGTGCACTTCGTATGATTGGGGAGATTGATGGAGTCGACGCATTCAAAAAGAAAACTGAAGTGATGCATATTAATAAGACGGGTAAAGAATTAGAAGAGGAACTTAAGAAAGCCATTGCAGACTTAAGAGGAAAAGTTATTGAAGGTGATTTAATCGAAGAAAAAGAAGTCGAAGAGGAAGACGATGATTAGTCCTGAAGACTTAGCGTTATTAGAACGCGCTCTTCCTACAATGTCAGATGAAGATAAGATGAAACATCTAGACATGTTAACTCAGTATAGAAAAGAATTAATACAGAACCAAGGGAAAGATCACTTTTTAGATTTTATTAAACATGTATACCCAGACTATATTATAGGAGATCATCATCGTAAACTGGCTCAACTCTTTGAAGACATCGCTAACGGAAAGAAAAAACGCATTATTGTTAATATTGCTCCTCGACATGGAAAGAGCGAACTTATCTCGTACCTCGCACCCGCGTGGTTTTTGGGTAAGCACCCGGCTAAGAAGGTTATCATGGCATCGCATACAGCTGACCTTGCAGTTAATTTTGGTCGTCGAGTTCGTAACCTCGTGGGTAGCGACGCGTACAAAGATGTGTTTCCACAAGTGGAACTTCAAGCAGATTCGAAGTCGGCTTCTCGTTGGGGCACTAACTTTAATGGTGAGTATTTTGCCATTGGTGTGGGTGGCGCTCTTGCTGGACGAGGTGCAGATCTCTTCATTATTGACGACCCCCACTCAGAACAAGATGCAAAGCTCGGAAAACCAGATGTGTTTCTCCCCGCATGGGAATGGTTTCAGTCGGGTCCCTTGCAGCGACTTATGCCTGGAGGAGCTATTATTGTTGTGATGACAAGGTGGTCTAAGCTTGACCTCACAGGACAAATTGTGAACCAGATGGTGAAGAATGACGAGGTTGATGACTGGGAAGTAGTAGAGTTTCCTGCTATATTAGAAAACAAACAGGGCGAAGAAGTTCCCCTATGGCCTGAGTTCTGGCCGCTAGAAGAATTAAGGTCTCGTCGAGCAGCATTAGATGTACGGTATTGGAATGCTCAATATATGCAGAATCCAGTATCAGAAGAAGGTGCATTGATAAAAAGAGAGTGGTGGAATATGTGGGAGAAAGAAGATCCACCTAACTGTGAGTTCACTATTATGACATTAGATGCGGCTCAAGAAGCTAATAATAGGGCAGATTACAACGCTTTAACCATATGGGGCGTATTTTTTAACGAAGAAACCAATAATTATAATATAATACTACTTAACGCAATAAAACGCCGACTAGAATTCCCAGAGTTAAAGCAACTTTGCATAGAAGAATATAAAGATTGGGAACCTGATGCTTTCATTGTGGAAAAGAAATCTAACGGGGCTGCACTTTACCAAGAGTTCAGACGTATGGGTATTCCCGTTGGAGAATTTACACCTGGCAAAGGGCAAGATAAAATTAGTCGAGTCAATGCTATATCAGATTTATTTAGGTCAGGGATTGTGTGGGCACCCGATAGACGATGGGCTCACGATGTTATAGAAGAATGTAACGACTTTCCTAGTGGTGCTAATGATGACTTAGTTGACGCTACGACACTCGCGTTAATGCGGTTTAGACAAGGTGGGTTTATTAGACTACCTAGTGATGAAGAAGATGAAATACCTGGATTTAGAAGCTCAGGACATAAGAGGTTATATGCTGTTTAACTGGTATCTAGACATTGTAAAAGTAGTAAGATTCTTATGGAAAATTGTAAGGGCTACAAATTTAGTGCTTTTAATACTAATAAATTTGGTAGAAATACAAATTAGAAAACTTTTTAGGAAATAATTATGGCAGCAAATGACATAGATAAAGGATTATCACAAGCACCTCAAGGCTTAACTGAAAAAGATTTAGCATCTATGCTCGGTGAACCTGATCTTGAAATTGAGATAGAAGACCCGGAAGAAGTTAGCATTAAAATGGGTGGTCTTGAAATTGAGATTGATCCTGACGAAATGGATGACGATGAATTTAATATGAACCTTGCTGAGGAAATGGATGATGACTTACTTCAAAATCTAGCAAGTGACTTGATAGAAGATTACGAAGGAGACTTATCTGCTCGTCGTGATTGGCTTGATACTTATGTAGATGGCTTAGAATTATTAGGTATGAAATTAGAGGATCGTTCAGAGCCATGGGAAGGAGCTTGTAATGTATTCCACCCGCTTTTAACAGAAACTCTAGTTAAGTTCCAAGCAGAAACAATGACTGAAACATTCCCTGCAGCGGGGCCTGTAAAAACTCAAATCATTGGAAAAGAAACTGAAGAAAAGATTGATGCGGCTCAACGTGTTCAAGATGACATGAACTTTCAATTAACTGAGAAGATGGTTGAGTATAGACCTGAACATGAAAGAATGTTATGGGGCTTAGGCTTAGCAGGTAATGCATTTAAAAAAGTTTATTATGATCCTAACTTAGAGCGTCAAGTCTCTATGTATATTCCTGCTGAAGATTTAGTTGTACCTTATGGTGCTTCATCATTAGCAACAGCAGAGCGTGTAACCCACGTCATGCGTAAGACAGGAAACGAATTAAGAAAATTACAAGTCGCTGGATTCTATCGTGATGTTGAACTAGGTGAACCTTCGCATGACTTAGAAGAAGTTGAAAAGAAAATTGCAGAGAAGATGGGTTTCAATGCAACCACAGATAATAGATTCAAACTTCTTGAGATGCACGTTGACTTAGATTTAGAAGGATATGAAGACGAAGACGACGGAGAAAAAACTGGTATCGCATTACCGTACGTTGTAACAATCGAAAGATCAACTCAAACTATTTTAGCAATTAGACGTAACTGGAATCCTGACGACGATACAAAACAAAAACGTCAGCACTTTGTTCATTACGGATATATACCAGGTTTTGGATTCTATCATTTTGGTTTAATTCATTTAATAGGATCATTTGCAAAATCAGGAACAATGTTATTACGTCAGCTTGTTGACGCAGGTACACTTTCTAATTTACCAGGTGGATTCAAAGCACGAGGCTTAAGAATTAAAGGAGATGATACACCCATCGCTCCAGCTGAGTTCCGTGATGTAGATGTACCGTCTGGCACAATCAGAGACAACATTATGCCTCTGCCTTATAAAGAACCATCACAAGTTCTCAATCAGTTAATGAACCAAATCATTGAAGAAGGTAGACGATTTGCTTCTGCTGCAGATTTAAAAGTATCTGACATGTCAGCTAATGCTCCTGTTGGAACTACACTTGCTATATTAGAAAGAACTCTTAAAGTGATGTCAGCTGTACAAGCTCGTATTCATTATGCAATGAGACAAGAGTTTAGATTATTAAAATCAATTATTCGTGATTATACTGATGATGAATATACTTATGATCCAATTGATGGTACCCCTGGTGTTAAAAAATCAGACTACGATTCAGTTGATGTAATCCCCGTATCCGATCCAAACGCAGCAACAATGTCACAGAAAGTTGTGCAATATCAAGCAGTTATGCAAATGGCTGCAGCAAATCCACAGATATTTGACTTAGTAGAACTCAATAGACAGATGTTAGATGTATTAGGTATTAAGAATGCAGAGAAGTTAATACCGAGCGATAAAGATGTTAAACCAGCAGACCCAGTTACTGAGAACATGAACATTATAAATATGAAACCAGTAAAAGCATTTGCATATCAAGATCATGAAGCTCATATTACAACACACATGTCGTTTAGAGATGATCCTAAGATTAGACAAATGGTAGGACAAAATCCTCAAGCAGCTGCAATGTTATCAGCGATGGAAGCTCATATTGCAGAACACTTAGCATTTGAATATAAGAAACAAATGGAAGAACAACTTGGAGTTGACTTACCGACAGTGGATGAAGAGAATGAAATTCCTAAAGAGTACGAAGTTGAAATATCTCGTCTTGCTTCTGAAGCGGCTAAGAAATTATTACGCAAAGATGTAGCTGAAGCTCAGATGATGCAACAACAAGCTCAAGCTCAAGATCCGTTAATTCAAATGCAACAAAAAGAATTACAGCTTAAAGAAATGGAGATTCAAACTAAAACTCAGAAAACAATGGCAGACATTGAACTGGACAAAGCTCGAATTGAAGTGGACAGAATGCGCATTGAGTCACAAGAAAAAATTGCTGGTGCTGAGTTAGGTGCAAGAGCAGCGATTGAAAAACAAAAACTTGATGCAGAAGAATTACGCCAAGGTGCTCGATTAGGCATGGAGGCAGTAATGCAAGAAAAGAAACTAGAAACAGATCTAGCAAAAACAACAATTAGTAAACAAAGAAAGGACTAACATATGTTAGACGGAACGTTAAAACTTCTATCCGAGAGGTTAGAGGAGGAACGCAAAGTAATTTTAGAAAATTTAGGTGATGGCGTAGCAACAGATTTTGCTCATTATCAACATAGTGCAGGCATAGTTAGAGGGCTTATGATTGCTCAAAGACATATTGCAGAATTTGCAAAAAATATGGAGGAGGATGATGAGTAATATTATTACACCAAATAAAACTATTGTAGATTTCAAAGGTAAGAAAGTCGCCACTGAAGAACCAAAACAAGAACAAAAACCCACTCAATTACCAGATGTTAAAGGCTATCGCATTTTGTGTGCTCTGCCTCAAGTTGATGATAAATTTGAAAGTGGAATTATCAAAGCAGACAAAACAAAACATATTGAAGAACATTCAACTGTAGTTTTATTTGTTATGAAATTAGGAGATATGGCTTATGCAGACAAAGACAGATTTCCTACAGGGCCTTGGTGCAAAGAAGGAGACTTCGTAATCACTAGAGCATATTCTGGAACTCGTATCAAAATACATGGTAGAGAGTTTCGCATTATTAACGACGATACCGTAGAAGCAGTGGTCGATGACCCACGTGGATACGAACGCGCATAAGGAGAAGAAGTATGGTAAAGATTGTAAATGAAATACCTGCAGAATTTGAGGACGAGACTACGGAAGTAGAAGTAATGTCTAAAGAGGATAAGCAGGATTACGAAGAAGCTGCACAAGCTAAACAAGAGGAATCTAAAAAAGCTAAAGCAGAACCTGAGTTTGAAATTGAAGAGGAAGATGACACTCCTCCACAAGATCGAAACCGAGACCCACTACCCAAAGATATAGTAGACGAATTAGAAAATGATAATTTGGAAGACTATTCTGCCAAAGTTAAAGCCCGACTAGCTCAAATGAAGAAAGTTTGGCACGATGAACGTAGAGCTAAAGAAGCAGCTGACCGTGAAAGACAAGAAGCTGTGGCAATAGCACAACGAATTATCGATGAAAATAAACGACTAAAACAAACTTTAAGTTATGGAGAAGAAGATTATCTCAAAACACTTAAAGAAAAATATGAAACTGATTTAGCTGTAGCTAAACGAGACTATAAAGAAGCATATGATCTAGGAGATACCGATAAAATAATTGAGGCTCAAACTAGATTAAACGACGTTCAGTTTAAATTATCTAGCGCTGCGGGGCTTAAACCTCAGTACAAGATAGATAATACTTTACAAACGCCTCAAAATAGTGGACAATTAGCTCAAAATAGTATCCAAGTTCAAAAGCCAGATAGCCGCGCATTAGAATGGCAGTCTAAGAATACTTGGTTTGGTCAAGATGAAGAAATGACCAGCTTGGCTTTGGGCTTGCATGAAAAATTAGTACGGTCAGGTGTAAACCCGACTAGTGAAGACTACTATCGTCGTATAGATGAGACGATGCAAAAACGTTTCCCAGAATACTTTGGGGAATCTGATGATTCGTTGGAGGACAAACCTGCCCAACGCAAACCCTCGACTGTAGTTGCTCCGGCTACGCGTAGTACCGCGCCTAAAAAAGTACGACTAACTAAAACACAATTAGCATTAGCTAAGAAGTTTAAGTTAACCCCGGAACAATATGCAAGAGAACTTTTAAAAACGGAGAACGCAAATGGATAAGAGATTAGACAGAGATTTAGAAATACGTGAAGAAACTCAACCAAGAAAAAGAGAATGGGCTCCCCCTTCACTTCTTCCAGAGTTTAAAAAACAACCAGGTTGGGCATACAGATGGATTAGAATTTCTCTCGCTAATGAAGCTGATAATCTAAATGTGTCTTCTAAAATGCGTGAAGGCTGGGAACCTGTGAAACATTCAGAGCACCCAGAAATACAATTACCGGCATCCGCCGACAGTAGATTTAAAGATTCTGTCGAAGTAGGTGGATTGCTTTTATGTAAAATGCCACAAGAAATGGTAGATCAGAGAAATGATTATTATAGGAAGAAAGCAGAAGGGCAAGCTAGAGCTGTTGATAACAGCTTTATGAAAGAAAATGACCCTCGTATGCCGTTATTCTCTGATAAGAAATCTACTAAATCTTTTGGTAAAGGTTAAACAAATCTTTAAGGAGATATTATTATGGCAACAACAGCCGCACCTTACGGGCTTAAGCCTGTAAACTTGATTGGTGGTCAGCCTTATGCTGGTTCTACCCGTCAATTAAAAATTGCGTCTGGATATGCTTCTAACATATACAACGGATCAGTAGTTTCTATCGTAGCTGCTGGTACAGTTGAAGTCGTTGACGAACCAGGTACTAATGCTTCTGCATTCCCTGCTGGTACAGTTGGCGTATTTGTTGGATGTACATACACAGATCCAAGTACTAAACAAAAATTATTCTCACAATACTGGCCATCAGGCACTGTAGCATCTGATGCTATGGCTTATGTAGTTGATGATTATGATTGCGTATTCCAAATTCAAGCTGATGATACATTAGCTCAGTCTGCATTAGGAATTAATATTCCTGTAGTTAACCCAACAGCAGGTTCTGCAGTTACAGGTAACTCAACAATGGCAGCCGATGCTTCAGCTATTGATGTTACTGATACAATCGCATTCAAAATTATCGATTTTGTGAATTCAACAACATCATCTGTTGGAGATACATACACTGACGTTTTGGTTAAATTCAATCCAAAATCTCATGCGTACTCTAACGGTACTGGTATTTAAGGAGAATAAACCATGGCAATTTCAAGAGCTCAGTTATTAAAAGAGTTGCTTCCTGGCCTAAATGCTTTATTCGGAATGGAATATCAGCGTTATGGTGAAGAGCACAAAGAGATCTACGAAACAGAAACATCTGAAAGATCTTTTGAAGAAGAAACAAAACTTTCAGGCTTCGCAGCTGCACCTGTTAAAAACGAAGGCAATGCCATCGCTTATGACAATGCTCAAGAAGCTTGGACAGCTAGATACAACCACGAAACAATCGCTTTAGGCTTCTCATTAACTGAAGAAGCAGTAGAAGATAACTTGTATGACACTTTATCTGCTCGTTACACTAAAGCATTAGCACGTGCAATGGCTTATACTAAACAAGTTAAAGCTGCTAACGTGTTAAACAATGGTTTCGACGGTACTAACTATCCTGGTGGTGATGGCAAAGCTTTATTTGCTACAGATCACCCACTAGTATCTGGTGGTACAAACAGCAATACACAATCAACCCCTGCTGACTTAAATGAAACATCATTAGAGAACGCAGTTATTCAGATCGCTGCATGGACTGATGAAAGAGGTTTATTGATTGCTGCTAAACCACGTAAGTTAGTTATTCCACCATCATTACAATTCGTTGCAACTCGTTTATTAGAAACAGAACTACGTGTAGGTACTGCTGATAACGATATCAACGCATTGAAAAACAACGGTGCGATTCCAGAAGGCTATGCAATTAACCATTTCTTAACAGACAATGATGCATACTTCTTAACAACCGACGTACCTAACGGTATGAAACACTTCGAAAGAACACCATTGACAACTTCAATGGACGGTGACTTCGATACAGGTAACGTACGCTACAAAGCTCGTGAGCGTTACTCATTCGGTTGGTCAGATCCCCTCGGTATGTGG